>ENA-OFCI01000025-OFCI01000025.1-metagenomes-genome-assembly--contig:-NODE-25-length-94488-cov-25.677348_pt1 | contig 94488 bp, 86 predicted proteins | sample MGYA00153391_OFCI01 | MGnify analysis MGYA00153391
TGGCATTTATCTCAGCCATACTCCAGAATTGAAAAGATCCCAAATGGATTCTATAAGGACCTTGCTTAGCCACCATCATGTCCAGTGAACCGGAAGACAATTTTAATGACCCGATCGATCATGACAAGAATTTCAAGGAATTAATTTCTACTTTCTTCCTAGAATTTCTAGAATTATTTCTGCCAGACATTGCAAGCACGATTGCCCCAAGCTCAATTATATTCTTGCAACAAGAATATTTCACCGATTTAGTTGATGGAGAAAAGAGGATTATTGATTTGTTGGTAGAAGTGAAGCAGTCAGGGCGAGATGCAACCTTTCTCATTCACATCGAAGCCCAAGCATCCAGCAAATCTCATTTCAATAGACGAATGTTCCACTATTTCGCAATCCTCCATTAACGGCATATTAAGGATATCTATCTCATCGTAATTTTCTCATTTGACATACCCTATCGCCCAGAAGAAAATACACACAAGGTAGAGTTTCCAACCCGCAAGGTCTTGGAATTTAGTTTTGAATCTATCCAACTCAATCAATTAAACTGGCGAGATTACCTCAACCAGCCAAACCCGGTCGCAGCAGCCCTCATGGCAAAGATGACCATCGCAAAAGTCGATCGCCCCAAGGTCAAAACGGAATGTCTGCGATTATTGGTCACGTTGAAGTTGAATCCTGCGAAGACTCAGCTTATCTCAAAGTTTGTAGACATATATCTACGGCTAGATGTCAAGGAAGAGCAGCTATTTCAAGCAGAAATTGATACGATGGATAAAATTCAAAAGGAAGTAATTATGCAAACCACCACCAGTTGGGAAGAGAAAGGCATAGAAAAAGGCATAGAAAGAGAGCGACGATCGATTGCACTGAATCTGCTGAGAAAAGAGATGTCTTTAGAAATGATTTCAGAAGTCACTAGTTTGACGCTTATTCAGCTCCAAGCACTCTAGGCTGAGTCAAACTAAAGACGACACTATGCCCGTCAACCTCTCGGTCTCACCACTGAATTTGGAAACAGCGATTGAAATCCTGCAATTCGATCGATCACATTTTCTGGGGCGTCTTCCCAAAGACTTTCATAATAAAAATACGAAACCCCAAGCCCTCTCTGTTGCGCTGCTCTCGTCTGAGACTTAATCTGTTCGATTGAAATAGGACGACGACGCAACCCGGTCAAAATCCCGATCGCTGTCGAGACCCGCTGCTGCGATTCAATGATTTCAGGACGATTGATTTTGGCTGTGAAACTATTGAGGTCCGATCGATACACTTGCATAATTACCTCATCCACTAACCCCTGTCGAACCCAGTTTAACCAATCTTGTAAGGTGAGCTTGTAAGCATGATCATAATAGTTTGGTGAAATCGAGAAAATAGCCTTAGGTTTACGGGACTTTACCGCTTGATTAAGCTGCTTTACAAACAGGGTAATCTTATCGGCTCGCCACTTGACCCAAGCCCCATCAGCCACATTGGACGGGGGAGCTTTCTTCGTTTCTTGTTGATACAAAGCCTGAGTATATGAATCGTAGCCAAACTCACGCGGCAATCCTAAATTATCATCAAATTGCACTCCATCAATGTCATAGCTCGTCACCGCTTCCATTACTAACTCAGTCAAAAAACGCTGCACATCCGGATGGAACGGATTGAGCCACGCCACTTCACCCGCAGGACCCCCTGAGACCTGAGTTCCATCCCGAGTTTGAGTGAGCCACTCTGGATGCAACGTCGCAAGTTCAGACGTTTGCGGCACCATGAACCCAAACTCAAACCACGGAATGACGAGCAAATCTTGCCCATGAGCCTGATTTACTAAATCAGCCAAAATATCGTGCCCATCCGCCCCCCTCCGCACAAATGGCTGAATTCCGTAGCGCGACGCAACCTTGCTCGGAAAATTTACATAGCCCGAATTCCAGACCACTGGATAGATCGTATTGAAATTCAACGATCGCAACTGGCTCATGGCATTGCGAACCTTAGCGCGATTTTCCAACATCGGTAAATCATTATTCGTCATCCACACCCCGCGAATTTCAGTCCGAGGAATGACAGGCTGGATTGGCTGGGTCGGGACATTAATCGTTGGCGGCATCCCCGGATCGGACGCAGGGGGCGGCACGAAAATTGGCGTTGGGTTCCAAGAGGGCGCAGGAGGCGGGGCAGGCGTAGTGCGGGGAATACTCACCCTCGGAAACAACACCGGACGAAACGGCGGTTTTTGGGCCGTTGCGCCGCCGCCCGACACGGTAATAATCGTTATCACAATCGCGAATCCGATCGCAAACCAACGTTTTGAACGCATAGACATAAGCATCAGGGAATGAAACACAACCAATCGATCGCAGGCTCTAGTGTAGACCGACGTTTTTACCCTGACGACCAATCATCTAAGTTTGTTTCGGGTCCATCTGAGAAGACTAATGCAAACCATCAGCCAAAGAAATCCCACTGCATACCCAGCAAAAATATCAGTGGGGTAATGAACGCCCAAATACAAACGACTCAACCCAATCAATGCAATCAATCCGACTGAAACGCTGTAAATCAACCGGGCATATTGAGCATATCGACAAGCCATAACATAGGCCAAAAACCCGTACAGAACAAGTGATCCTAAGGCATGACCACTGGGAAACCCGTAGGATATTTCACGAATCAACGGCGGCCATAATGTGGGGCGAGGACGAGCAAATGCTAACTTCATGCCTTGATTAAGAACCAGTGTGCCCATACAGACGATCGCCAAAGCTCCGGCTTCAAGACGCTGTCGCTTCCACAAAAACCACCCAAAACTCGTTGCTACGACTATGACGACCACGTTTGGATTGCCTAACCGAGTGATGGTGAGCATGAAATGATCTAGCCCAGGATTGGCCAACTGATGTAGTCTCAGCAGTAGGGTTGTATCAAACTGAAAGGATTCTTTTTCCCACACTTCTTGGCAAAGCCAACCTAATCCTATTAGCAATAATAATGATCCGGTCAGACTTAGGATTCCGGTGGTAGTCAGTTGATTTAGGAATTTCGATCGGCCAATAGCAGATTTAAACTGTGTCAATAATTTCATAGACTTTATGATACAAGACGGGCTAATTGTTGAACTTAAAAAAGACGATCGTAAGGTGAACTCGTAAAAGTGATCGTTCGAGATATTTTAAAGTCAATTGCCTGCCTGCCGCAATTGCTGCACTTGAGCAACCGTCAGATCGGTCATTTGGGCGATCGTTGCATCATCAAAACTCGCTAACAATCGCTGAGCGATCGCGAGTTTAGCTTGATTTAATCCTTCTTTCAGCCCTTCTGTTCGTCCTTGCTCTAGCCCTTCTGTTCGTCCTTGCTCTAACCCTTGCTCTAACCCTTGCTCTAACCCTTGCTCTAACCCTAGAGCGATCGCGTTGCGTTGGTCGTGGATGAACATTTCGCGATTCTCTAGATCTTCAAGTTCTTCCGGGCTGAGATTGGCTTGATTTGCGACGGTAAAAGCTTGCTGAATAGCGGGAATACTTTCCATTGATTGAGGCACCGATTCAAGCTGACGTGCATTTTTGAGAAAATAAATCCATTTTGCTGTTAAATCATTTACTTCGTTGAGCGCTTGATGAAATTTTGGCAGTTCCACAAAAACAAGTTCTAGACCGTCGATCGCATGGTCACTCAACCGCTCCTTTTCCTTCAGGACAAACCGTGAAATGACCGCATCCAAGTTTTTAAACATCTCAAAATCAGTAATCGTCAGTGCAATCACAGGGTTAAGCAATGTGTAATCGTCACCCATACTGAGCTGAGTTGAATAGGCTTTCGCGGCATTGTACAATACCCGTTGTTCAAACCCCTTGACGTTCAGCACCTGCATCTCAATAATGACGGTTTGACCACCGGAAATCGTTGCTTTAACATCTAGGAAAGTGTCTTTCATTCCCCGGATTCGTGGGACTTGATAGGGATTGATGATATCGACAGACTGGACGACATCATCACCACCATATAAAATTCCATTTAGAAAACTCACCAAGATCTCATGGCTCTGTTCGGAGCCAAATATTTTCTTGAAGGCAAAGTCGGTTTTGGGATTGATGAAGATCATGGGCGATCGAGATAGACCGAAACTTGCTCAATCTTAGCATGGCAAACGGTTAGCATTTTAAGTCCTAATTCCTATCCAAGGGCGATCGCTTTTTCAGGGGCAGCTTCCGTTTCCAAATCATAAGATTCGAGGGTTCCATCTTCCATGTGAATCAACCGATCGGCAACATCCAAAATCCGATTATCATGCGTCACTAACATCACTGCCGAACCCCGTTCTTTGGCCAATTTCCGCATGATTTCCACCGCATCTCGTCCCGATTTTTTATCTAATGCGGCAGTCGGTTCATCGGCCAAAATCAGCTTTGGGTTCGACACCAATGCCCGTGCGATCGCAACCCGCTGCTTTTGGCCGCCCGACAATTGATCCGTATATTTCGACATCTGGTCCGACAAGCCCACTGCTTCTAACATGTCCTTCGCCATCTCTTCGCGTTCTTTTGCCGAGAGATTCGTATGCAATTCCAAGGACATCATCACATTTTGCGTAGTCGTCAGTGATTTTAGTAAGTTGTGCGCCTGAAAGATATAGCCAATATTTCGCCGTAAGGCAACCCGCACCGTTTCAGATGAATTCAACAACTCTTGCCCCAACACTTTCAGGCTTCCTTCCTGGGTCGATCGAAGCGCCCCAATCAACGTTAACAGCGTCGTCTTCCCTGAACCCGAAGGACCCGTCATAATCACAACTTCTCCCGGCTCCACGATCGTCGTTGCTCCAAATAGAATTTGTTTGCGTAAATTACCACTCCCAAAGTAGTGATTCACGCCAGTGATTGAAATAATGGGTTCTATCATGGTTGGAGAAGTGTTGAAGAAGGATTAGAGAAATGTTGGAGAAGGAATAGCGTGAAATCCGCTCGTCTAGCCTAGAAAATATCTGCGGGATCAGCATCCTGAACTTTTCGGACTGCGATCGCCCCCGAAATGGCGCACATCACGACCGCTAGACAAAAGACGGTGAGCGTCCGATCGCTCGTCATAGCCAGCGGCAAGGCCGTTGCATTACGAGTAAGGGTATACATGCCATTGCTTAAAAGGAACCCCGGAATAAAGCCCATTACCGACAAAATTAACGCCTCCTGAAACACGACTTTGAGTAAATAACGGTTTTTATAACCCATTGCTTTTAGCGTTGCATATTCTGGCAAGTGATCGGACACGTCTGTGTATAAGATTTGATACACGATGACGATGCCAACTAAGAATCCAATTACAGCACCCAGTGTGAAGATGAACCCAATAGACGTACTGTTCTGCCAGTATTTCCGCTCCACTTCTACAAATGCCTTTTTCGTCAACACCCTAATTTCTCCAACAATGAAGTCTTCCTTGGCTTCATCCGGTTTGAGAGTCGGATTCACTCGATACCCACCGGGCAATGCTTTTTTAACGGCTTCTAGTGATTTATAAAGATCCGCACCCTGTTTCAATTTAACAATTCCAATATTAATATCGCCCCTATCACGTCGGGTAAAAATTCGGAGGAAATTAGATTCACTGGTCAGCACGTTGCCATCGGCCCCAAAGGATGCGCCCAGTTCAAACAGGCCATCGATCGTGACTTTTCGATCGCTGATCTCCGTTACAATTGATTTACCCTGTTTCTGAAACTCCTCAAATTTAGCGGGAATTGGCCCAAATTCTGCCCGAGATTTTTTGTCAAATAAAATATGATCTTCTACCTTTAGTAGTTTCCGCGCTGCCGCATCGTAACCAGACACGCTCAACACGTCATCATTGGGATCGACGCCCAATACCATCAACTGACGAGTCTGAGACTTGGGCAACCCTTCCCAGAAAGGATTTTTCCACAGCCCAAAACCAACATAAATTGGACTAATATTTTCAACCGTCTCCAAACCCAGCAGGCCGTAAAGCCGACGCTGAGGAAAGCTTTGGATGGAAATCAGCGAATTCGATCGAGTGCTCAGCAACATGATGTCGCCCTTAACGTTTTCGTGGAACCGAATCGCACTGTTGAAGAGCGCATCCCGAAACCCCAACTGCACAAACATCAAAAATACCGCAAAGCCAATGCCTGCGATCGCAATTAGCAATCGTACTTTTTCGCGTTTGAGTTGTAGCCAAGCCAATGGAATTACAAACATGATCGATTTGGGTTTGGAACAGGACGTTAAGTGCTAACCATTCTACTGTCTTGCCTCATAAAATGCGATCGCGTAATATTGCACGCTGTAGCAATCTAAGCTATGGTCTGAGACCATTCGTGATGGTCACTACTTTTTCGTCCCAAAACCCAAGACGCTGTTGGCAAATTAATGGCAGTCGCCTCACTCCACTTTGGACTGAATTCCGAGGTGAACAAGTAAGGAGGCAGAGAACCTTTCAGAAAGTCCGGGTCATGTCCCTCCCCGATCGTTCCAACCAATATCCAAACTCTGTCTATTTTTCTCTCTAAGAAACGTCCGGACTATTACTTGTACGAACTAAAATGGAACGTTTCTATTTTGCGTTGTAATATAGAAACGTTTTGCAAATCTATTACGTCTAGACTCCCCATCCAATTTCTATTTAAATTTCATAAGGTAGCTTCTCAATATGTCAGATACCCCAAATTGCGTGACAACGATTAACTCGATCAAATTCGGTACAGATGGATGGCGCGGACTGATCGCTGCCGATTTCACTTTTGAGCGAGTCGTTTTTGTCGCTCCCCTAGCTGCCCAAGTGCTCAAGGAAACCTACGGCCCCAGTACCGGCAGCAATACTATTGTCGTCGGGTTCGATCGACGCTTCCTGTCCGAAGAATTTGCGATGACCGTAGCCAAAACCATCCAAGCATCTGGCTTTGACGTGGTGCTCTCGGACTGCTTTGCGCCTACACCAACGTTCAGTTGGGCCGCCAAGTCAATGAATGCTTTAGGTGCGTTTGTCATTACCGCTAGCCATAACCCCGGCGGCTATTCAGGGTTCAAAATTAAAGGGGCTTTCGGGGGGTCGGTTCCGTCAGACGTGACGGCCAAAGTCGAAGCCTTAATTGCCAACCCACCCAAGCTGAACCCTACCCAGACGCCCGGACGTTTTTCGACCTTCGATCCTTGGACAAGCTATTGCGAAGGGTTGCGGAAGCTCGTAGACATTGAAGCGATTAAGTCTGCTATTGCAACGGACAAAATTCGCGTCTTCGTAGACGTCATGCATGGGGCGGCGTCTACCGGATTGAGTCAGATTCTGGGCATGGATGTGCCTGAGCTGAACGCAAGCCGAGATCCGTTGTTTGGCGGAGGAGCGCCCGAACCCTTGCCAAAGTATTTGCCGGAGCTGCTGCGGGTGATTCCGGAGACTCAGACTCATGCTGTGAAAGTTGGACTCGTCTTTGATGGCGATTGCGATCGGATTGCGGCAGTGGATAACGCTGGAAATTTCCTAAGCTCTCAAATCCTAATTCCCATCTTGATCGAACATCTATCGGCGCGGAAAGGCTACACCGGAGAAGTCGTGAAAACCGTGAGCGGTTCAGGCTTAATCGAAAAGACCGCCCAATTCTTTGGCTTGCCTGTCTTTGAAACCCCGATCGGATACAAATACATCGCCGATCGAATGATGGAAACTCATGCCCTACTCGGCGGGGAAGAATCCGGCGGCATTGGCTATGGCCACCATATTCCTGAACGTGATGCCTTACTCGCTGCATTATACGTATTAGAAATTATCGTCACCACCGGAATGGACTTGAGCGATCTGCACCGATCGATTCAAGAAAAAACCGGGTTTGATGCCGCCTACGATCGCATTGATCTGCCCCTTGCTAGCTTAGACGTTCGTGATGCGTTGCTCAAGAGTTTGCGTAATAGCCCGATCGAAACCGTCGCAGGTCAAACGGTTGTGAGTACCCAGACTGATGATGGCTATAAGTTCCGGTTAGATGACGGAAGCTGGCTCTTGGTTCGCTTCAGCGGGACCGAACCCGTCCTTCGCCTATACTGTGAATCCAAAACGATCGCGCAAGTTCATGGCATCTTAGCCTGGGCCAAGGCTTGGGCGATCGCCGTCTAGACTGATTTTGGAAGAAAGCTTAGGAACGTGAATTAAATAAGATCCATCACTTGCCGTGGCGACTTTAGTCGCCGGATGTTATTGAATTCTCGTTCCTCAGAAACTCTCAAGGTTGGGGATTAGAGAGCCTCCAAATCTACCGATGAACCACCACAGGCGTGCCCACCCGTGCCCATCCAAATAGCCATGCTGCGGCGCTTTCACGCATGTTTATACAACCATGACTCACAGGTGTGCCAAAGCTGTTATGCCAATAGGCACCATGAATAGCATACCCACCGTCATAGAACATGGCATGAGGCACATCCGGCACCTCATAGTTCGCCCCACGCATGACCGTCGTTCGGTATTTGTCTTGAATCTCAAACATGCCCGTTAACGTCGGCGTTGAAGCCTTTCCGCTAGAAATCACTTTGGCATCCACCCAGGTTTTGCCTTCCCACGCGATTAACCGCTGCGTCTTGAGATTGACCTCAATCCAACGTTGACTGGTTTTCTTCAGCCGCGCCATTTCGTTTTTTGGACCCGCGACAGCAGGCTGCTCGGATAAAATTTGCAGCGCTAAACCCGAAGACCGAACATGAACGATCGGCGCAACCGGAAGCAGTAAAGCCGTTGCTACGATCGTTTTGAGCACAAATGGCGTAATTAAACGAAACAAGTTAATCATAAACATGACCTCAAACTAATAGGTGAGACGAACAGTCCAAATTGTGGGTAGCTGCACTGCATATCATCCAATGTTGTCCCCTCTCGGGTCAAGTATGACTACCCATTACTCCCCTCATATTCTGCATATTCACAAAAAACTGAAGGTTCGTTACATTAAACCTGCATAATCGATGTTTAAAGACATCGTAAACAAAACCAAAGCGACGACCGAGTTAATTCGATCGTCGCTACTAGACGAAATATTCTGACCAGCAGGTCACGTTTCTACCGAACGATTAACGTTTGTCTTGAACCCTACAGGCTTGTCAAGAATCCAATAACGCCATGCCCAGTAATCGCTTCGAGCGCAATCGCTGACACAAACCCAATCATCGCCAAACGACCATTTAGCTTTTCAGAATGCACGTTAAACCCGAACTGAGACTTCTCACCCTCGACGTAGGTCATCTTCGGCTCAACTGCGAAGACGTTCATCAAGCCTTGATCATCAATGTTAGAACCAGTTCTCATGGGGTGCTCCAAAAATCTTGTTGTGTTTGTCGTTTGTCTATGAATAAACATTAACAGCTTTGTATCAATTTGTAAAGAAGATTGTATCAATTTGTAAAGAAAGCACTACGAGGGCCAAGTAGGCAGGGATTATCAAACCTCACCACAGGCACCCCCGCGCTCGATCTCCTCCTCACGACCCAAATTCCTTTGCGAATATTCTCTTTCTTCTGTCGAGAATTTTTCTGGAGGGGGAAGAGTAAGAATAGGCATCAGGTCAGTACCGCCCAGAAATGATTAACCTTTTCTAGGCTTTAATTAAGGAAGGTGAGCCTCAACGGCAATCCTGCGTTAACCTTGAATGCGATCGGAATATCAGTTCATCCACCGCTCAATCCAAAGCAGTTATGTCCATCGAAAAACTTCAACCGGCTCCTCCACCCCAGTGCGGCGTCTATGCTCCGTACTACCCTCAAGCCAGCAAAAAGCAAATCTTGCCCTATGCCATCAGCCTTTATCAACGCGGTAACGTTGAAGGGACACGAAATATTGAGGGGGCGGACAGCATCTCCTTTATTGCGACTTGGAATATTTCCAGCTTACCTGCCGACTTATGCCGTTGCCGCATCCAGTTCGATGGTAATGCTGAACTTAGCTATGAAGTCATGATGGCAAATTTTGAATTTGTGGATTTTTTGATTGAGGTGATCACCGGATTCCGTCGGTCTCGTCTAGCAGACTTTTCTCAAGGCTTCTACCGGAAGCTACTCCGCATTGATGAGCAGCCCCCCACCCAGTAAATTTCTAGTCCCATCCTATGGTTAGGACTTTTCAATGTATTGTTATTGCCCTGGATCGGCATTTTAGCAGTGCGTTTTTGCAGCGCCTGGTCCTCTATACTGATTGAACCGCCTACTTGGGAGCGACACTCGTGGCACAGTCCGCAAAATATTTGGTTATTGGGTCTCTAGAACCCTACAGTGGGAAATCGGCTGCCATGATTGGAGTCGCCGATCGGCTTAAGGCAAAGGGGCTGGACTTGGCCTATGGGAAGCCGGTAAGCGGGGGAAGTGGGGGCAGCGAGGAGGTTGATGAAGATGTTGCGTTCATTGCGAAGACGTTGCAGCTTGGACCCGATCGCATTCTCCCAACGGTGGTTAATCTGGGCGATTTCGAGGTTTTTCGTAAGCGGTTAGAGCAGGTTGATCAGACGGATTATCTAGGTGCCTTGCGCCAGTCTGCGGTTCATCAGGCGGGTGATTTGGTGATTTTGGAAGGGGCTGGGAACTTGGAGGATGGACGACTATTTGGTCTGTCGCTATTTCAGGTTGTACAGGCGGTCGATGCGTCGGTGCTGATGGTGGTGCGATATCATTCGCCTCAGGTGTTGGATGGCCTATTAGCGGCGAAGGCTCGGCTGGGCGATCGGTTGATTGGGGTGATTCTGAATGATGTGCCCCTGAAGCATCAGGCGTTTCTGGAGTCTCAGGTTCAACCCTTCTTAGAATCGATGAAGATTCAGGTGTTTGGGATTTTGCCGAGCAGCAACCTTCTGCGCAGCGTAACTGTGGAGGAGTTGGTGCAGCAGCTCAAGGCTGAGGTGCTCTGTCGGAACGATCGTTTGGATCTGCTCGTTGAGAGTTTGGTAATTGGGGCGATGAATGTGAATTCGGCGCTGAGGTATTTTCAACAGCGGCATAATATGGCGGTGGTGACGGGGGGCGATCGGCAGGATCTTCAGCTTGCGGCGCTGGAGACTTCGACGCAATGTTTGATTTTGACGGGGCACATTCCACCGACGGCGGAGATTCTGCGACGGGCGGAAGAGGTGGAGATTCCGATTTTGTCGGTGGATCTCGATACGTTGACGACGGTGGGGATTGTGGAAAAGGCGTTTAATCAGGTGCGGTTACATGAACCGGTGAAGGTGCATTGTGTGAAGGAGATGTATGAGGAGCATTTGAGGGTCGATCGGCTGTTGGGGGCTTTGGGATTGTGATGGGGTTTGGGTGATGGCGGGGTTCGGGGTATTGAGGGCTTTGATGTTGAATTAATGATGCGTTGCTTCGCTTAACGCATCCTACGTTGGAGTTTTTGGTTGGGTGTTTTTGGTTTTGGAGGGATTATGGGTTTGGTGATTGGGGATTTGGCTCCGGAGTTTACGCTCTTTGATGCGGCGGGAGATTCGATCGCGCTTTCGGATCTGCGGGGAAAATGGGTTGTCCTTTATTTCTACCCGCGTGATAATACGCCGGGATGTACGAAGGAGGCTTGTGCGTTTCGGGATTTAAATGACCAGTTTGGGGCGAAAAATGCGGTGATTTATGGGGTCAGTCTGGATGATGAGAAGGCTCATAACAAGTTCATTACGAAGCATAATCTGCCCTTTCAGCTTCTGATTGATCCGGATGGGGCAATGTCAGCGCAGTATGAGAGTTATGGCTTGAAGAAGTTTATGGGGAAGGAGTACCTAGGGATTTCTCGAAATACGTTTCTGATTGCGCCGGATGGGACTCTCGCTCAAATTTATAAAAAGGTGAAGCCTGAGACTCATCCATTAGCGGTTCTTAAAGATATTTTCTAAATTACAGACAATTTAAGCTGTGTGGAGGATTTTGATTCCGATGGCGATTTTATGGTCTAGCTGCTTTAGTGCTGTTTGAGTGGGTTCCTTATGAAACGAGTTTGGCATTTCTTGAAAAATGTGATGGGGGTCGTGTTTCGGCATCCTATTACGGGGGCAAGCATTATTGCAAAGCTGTCGGATGGCCGAATTGTTATGTTGCGGCGACGGGACAACGGGCTATGGAGTTTGCCTGGAGGAATTGTGGACTGGGGGGAGGATATTCCGACGGTGGTGGCGCGGGAGCTAAGGGAGGAGACGGGGCTGGTGGTGACGGCGGTGAATCGGTTGGTGGGAGTGTACTCGGATTTCGATCGCGATCCTCGGATGCATTCGATTTGTGTGGTGGTGGAGGTGGAGGCGGAGGGGATTATGGCAGGATGGGATCCGTTGGAGGTGGTGGAGGTGCAGGCGTTTTATCCGGGGGCGATTCCGATGGGGAATTTGTCTCATGATCACGATCGGCAATTGCGTGATTATTTTAATGGCTTGACGACGTTGGCTTGATCTTGGGGATGTGGGGGATGGGTTGCGGAGAGAGTGATGCGTCGGATTTTGGGGGTTGGATTTTGGGGGTTGGGGTTGGATGTTGGGTTGGGTTGGATTACATTGCATTACAATGGTGAGTAACATTTGCGGATGGTGTGCTGGCAATGACTATAGGCTCAAATGTAGAATTTTCGACCCAATCTTCAACCATTGATGCAGACGCTATTGAAGCTCGTAACGCGGCGGTGATGGCGATCGAGCCAGACGAGGATTTTGGTGCCTTGAGCGATGAGGGTGCGGATGATACGGAAATGTCGGTGTTTGACCATTTGGAAGAGCTGCGGATGCGGATTTTTTATTCGTTGATTGCGGTGGGCGTAGGGATGGCCGGGTGCTTTGCAGAAGTAAAACCGATCGTGAAGCTGTTAGAAGTTCCGGCGGAGGGCGTGAAGTTCTTGCAGTTGTCGCCGGGTGAGTTTTTCTTCGTTTCGATTAAGACGGCGGGATACTCCGGGCTTGTTTTGTCTGCGCCGTTTATTTTGTATCAGATTATTGCCTATGTAACGCCGGGATTGACGAAGCGGGAGAAGCGGTTTTTGGCTCCGGTAGTGTTGGGTTCGAGCGTGCTGTTTTTGGCAGGGCTGGCATTTTCGTACCTAGCGCTGATTCCAGCGGCTTTGAATTTCTTTGTGTCCTATGGCGCAGATGTCGTGGAGCAGGCTTGGTCCATTGATAAATATTTTGAATTTGTGCTGCTGTTGATGTTTAGCACTGGCCTAGCATTTCAGATTCCGATCGTTCAGGCGCTATTAGGCTTTTTGGGAATTGTGTCGTCGCAGCAGATGTTGTCAGCTTGGCGCTATGTGTTGGTCGGTGCGGCGGTTTTGGGGGCCGTGATCACGCCTTCGACGGATCCGTTGACACAGAGTCTGCTCGGGGGTGCGGTGGTCGTGCTCTATTTAGGTGGGATTGGACTTGTGAAGTTGCTGGGAAAATAACGATGGCTTACAGCGAATTCACTCTACCCCGACTCCGCTCGGCGTTCAGTTTAGTCATCGAAGAACCCTTGCATCTGTTTGCTCAATGCCGATCGACCGTACCTAGCGAACACCTCAACACCACCCTAACGGAAAACCTTTCCCTGGCATTATCGATTAATACCGAAAAAGCTCGATCGGAGTTGGTCATCGCCCCTGTACTGCTGGAAATTCGAAGACAAATGAAGTTTCAGATTGGATTCTTCTCGGGAATTGAGTTTAATATTGCTCCCGCAGAGGGACTGACAGGTTTTTGTGATTATATTTTGACGGCCACAAAGGATTCCTACGAAGTCCGATCGCCTGTTCTCACATTGGTCGAAGCTAAAAACGAAAATATCAAAGCGGGATTGGGGCAGTGTGGTGCGGAAATGGTGGCAGCCCAGCAACTGAATGCTCGATCGGATTTACGTCAACCCGTCTATGGGTGCGTCACGACGGGGAGTGAATGGAAGTTTTTGAGACTGGTCGATCGCACCTTGGAAATTGACCAACATGAATATTTCATCAATGAAGTCCCGCTGATTTTAGGCGTCTTGCTCTCGGTGTTTGATGCAGTGAAATTGCCCGATCGCACCCCAAAGCACAAAATTCCAACTGACTAGCTAAAGTATTTGGAGAAAATCGGTGACATCAAAACCCTAACTTCGGTCATGGCCAAAAGCATCTATTAGCGATTTTACTGACGCTCAATCGCCTCGCCCTTTTGTTTCACACTGTCTTGCAGAGGGTCGATACGGCCTACCCAAACATTGGGCGACAACGTGGCACCCGTCAGGGCTTTTTTCAGGACATTTTCAGTCTTACCAAGTCTCTTCTCTTAGAGGGGTGGCAAGCCTTGATTGACTTTACATTAGCGGATTCTCCCCCTAAACGGCGAGTCATTTCCTCCTGATGTTTGAATTTAGAATTGCTGACTAAGCTCAATTGAAATTGCTTTGATTGTGCTATCCTGCACTAGGAATATAATGTTTCGGATAAGAGCTACTCTAATGATCTCAATTCAATCAGAGACATCAGCAACAGATCATCTTACCCAAATATCTTCAGCCCTACTTCCTGAAGAACTGCAAAAAATTCATGCTTACTGGTGTGCCTGCAACTATCTTACAGTGGGGATGATCTATCTCCAAAACAACCCACTGCTAAAGCAACCACTAGTATTAAATCATATCAAACCTCGGCTCCTCGGTCATTGGGGCACGAGTCCAGGTTTGAGCTTTATTTATATTCATCTAAATCGTCTGATCAAGAAGTACGATCTAAATATGATTTTCATAGCGGGGCCAGGGCATGGAGCACCGGGCGTACTCGCACCCATCTATCTCGAAGGAACCTACTCCGAGGTCTATCCGGACAAGAGTCAAGATTCGATCGGGATGCAGCGGTTTTTCAAGCAATTTTCGTTTCCAGGACACACGGGTAGTCACTGCACACCTGAAATGCCTGGTTCAATTCATGAAGGCGGGGAGTTAGGCTATAGTCTTTCCCATGCCTATGGTTCTGTTCTAGATTCGCCGGATTTGATTACAGCGGTGGTGGTGGGCGATGGAGAGGCCGAGACAGGGCCTTTAGCCACATCGTGGCACTCGAATAAGTTCTTAAATCCTCAGCGTGATGGGGCTGTTTTACCCATCTTGCATTTAAATGGCTACAAAATTGCTAACCCCAGCATTCTGGCGCGAATTTCCCATGAGGAGCTAGAGTCGCTGTTTCGAGGCTATGGCTATACGCCGTATTTTGTCGAAGGCGATGATCCCCAGATCATGCACCCATTGATGGCCACCACGATCGAAGCCTGTATTATCCAGATTCGCACTATCCAAACTGAGGCCCGTCAGTCGAGTAAGCCGCCTAGTCGGCCCTGCTGGCCCATGATTATTTTACGATCGCCCAAGGGTTGGACTGGACCCATCGAAGTGGATGGCCATGCTGTGACAGGTTCCTGGCGATCGCACCAAGTTCCCATGAGTAGTATGTCCACACCAGGACATTTGCAAATCCTAGAAAACTGGCTGCGTAGCTACAAGCCGGAAGAATTGTTTGATTCCAATGGCACGCTAATGCCGGAACTCAAAGCCCTTGCGCCTCAGGGTCTGCAGCGCATGAGTGCCAATCTTCACGCCAATGGTGGCTTGCTTCGTAAGGCTTTGATCTTGCCGGATTTTCGACAATACGCCATCGATATCCCACAGCCCGGTGTTGCTCAAGCGGAAAATACTCGTGTCTTAGGCAAATTTTTGCGGGATGTGATGGCCGATAACATGACAAATTTTCGGCTGTTTGGCCCAGATGAAACAGCGTCCAATCGGCTAGCGGATGTTTACGACGTCACGAAGAAGGTCTGGATGGGGGATTATTTACCTCAAGATGCCGATGGCGGTGAGCTTGCTCAAGACGGTCGGGTCATGGAAATTCTGAGTGAACATACGCTCCAAGGATGGCTAGAAGGCTACTTGTTAACGGGCAGACATGGCTTGTTCAACACCTATGAAGCCTTTGCTCATATCGTGGGTTCGATGTTGAATCAACATGCGAAGTGGCTCGATATTTCCAAAAATCATGTTCCTTGGCGTGCGCCGATCGCCTCTTTAAATATTCTTTTATCATCAGTTGTATGGAGACAGGATCACAATGGCTTCAGTCACCAAGATCCGGGATTCATCGATCTAGTGACGAATAAAAGCCCCGACGTCACGCGCATTTATTTACCACCGGATGCCAATTGTTTATTGTCCGTTGCCGATCATTGTTTACGCAGTACTGACTACATTAATGTCATCGTCTCTGACAAACAAATGCATCGCCAATATCTAACGATCGATGAAGCCGTCAAACACTGCACCAAAGGCGTTGGGATTTGGGATTGGGCCAGTAATGATCATCAAGCAATCGAGGAACCAGATGTGGTAATGGCTTGCTGCGGTGATGTTCCGACCTTGGAAGCTTTGGCCGCAACGGCCATTTTGCGTCAGTCTTTACCGGATTTGAAAGTCCGGTTTATTAATGTTGTCGATCTTTATAAGCTCATTCATCCCAAGGATCACTCCCATGGGTTATCGGAAATGGATTTCAATACGTTGTTTACAACAGATAAACCTGTGATTTTTAACTTCCACGGCTATCCCTGGTTGATTCACAAACTGACCTATGCCCGTAGCAATCAAGACCGGATTCATGTTCGAGGCTACAAGGAAAAGGGCAATATCAATACGCCCTTAGAATTGGCGATTCGCAATCAGATCGATCGGTTTAATTTAGTCATTGATGTCATTAATCGCGTCCCTAAATTAGGGGCCGCCGCCGCTCATCTTAAGGAACAAATGAAAGATGCCATCATCGAAAATCTCAACTACGCCGTTGAATATGGCAAAGATCAAGAGGTCCTAGTTAATTGGCAGTGGCCCTTTGAACGATGAAAATTCTGGTGCTAAACGCGGGATCAAGTAGTCAGAAGAGTTGTCTCTATGACTTGAGCAATCACTTACCCACTGAACCACCCATACCGCTGTGGTCGGCGGAAATTGACTGGACAGATGCCAAACTGCACGTTAAAACCGCATCGGGTAAAACGGGCTTGATCCAATTATCTGGCGTTGATGGTCTACGACCGATCGAAGATTATCGCCGCAATGGAATGCAACAAATGCTGCAAACGCTTTGGAGTGGCGATACTCAAGTCATGACGGACAAAGGGGCAATAGATGCCGTCGGCCATCGGGTCGTTCATGGGGGACAGCACTATCAGCAAACTGTGCGGATTGACAACACCGTCAAATCAACGATCGCCTCCCTTATTCCGTTAGCTTCCACTCACAACCCGGCAAATCTAGAGGGCATTGAACTGGTCCAAGACCTACTGGGCGAACAGGTCCCTCAATTTGCCGTATTTGATACCGCCTTCCATAGCCACATGCCACAGTCCGCCGCGACCTATCCGGGGCCTTATGCATGGGTTGAAGCAGGGATTCGGCGCTATGGATTCCATGGCATCAGCCATGCTTACTGCGCCGATCGGGCGGCGCAACTGTTGGGCCGTGACCTTGAAAGCTTACGGTTAATTAGTTGTCATTTAGGAAATGGCTGCTCCTTAACTGCCATCCAAAACGGCCAAAGTGTTGACACTACGATGGGATTTACACCTTTAGAGGGACTGATGATGGGGAGTCGATCGGGTTCGGTTGATCCCGGCATTTTGATCTACTTGATGCGACAACAGGGCTATGATGCCGCTGGACTGGATAGATTGCTTAATCAACAGTCAGGATTGAAAGGATTATCGGGCATCTCCCATGACCTACGAATGATACAAACCGCAATTCAAACGGGTGATCAACGGGCAAAATTAGCCTGGGATGTATACATCCATCGCATTCGCAGTGGGATTGGTGCAATGCGCATGAGTTTGGAAGGACTCGATGCGTTAATTTTCACGGCTGGGGTTGGGGAAAATAACGCGGCGGTGCGATCGGCAGTTTGTCAGGGGTTAGAATTCTTGGGAGTATCGCTAGACGAGAATCTTAACCAATCGGTAAAGGCCGATCGTAATATTGCCAATAAAAGTCTACCCGTAAGCATCTTGGTGTTGCATACTGAAGAAGACTGGCAGATTGCTAAAAATTGTTGGGCAAATCTACACTGATGATAGACTCAGTATAAAGATGTTGACCCTTAGTTATCAGAGGCTTCTGATTCTCCGCCGGGCGACGATCGATAAATTGCATCTAGTCGTTCCCGCGCATCATCCATAGACAACGACCGCATCACAAGCAGCGGCTCGTTAATCACTTGACCCTTTTCATCTAGCATTTCTGGATGCTGCGGCGATCGTTTGCGGCCCGTCGTTGCTTGACGGCTAGGACCATAAGGACTTGCCCAATTAGGAGGTTCTTGCCCCTGAGACTCCATGCCCAACGCCACCATACTCCGAACCAAATTCCCGATCGCCAAAACAGCAATCACTGCAAACGCTAGAAGATAGATAACTTGGAGCCACATAAATACTTGACCTGACATCCTAAATGAACTCAGTTAATAACCAGTGTCGCAGATTTTACAGGATTCGGGAAGAGCATCCATAAGCTCGCTACCCCAATCCGTCCTTGCCCGACTCAACACGACCTTCACTCCCTACAGCAGATCTAGATCAACCTGCCGATTGTTCCGTACGATGCTTCATGCTCACGCCCCAGCATTCATGCACCAAGGTGTGCCATCCCATCAACACTGACATCTCCACGCCAGCCTGGTTGCCCGTCGCCATCATCAGCGATCGCATGACGCTAACTGAACCCAAGCAATCCACCACTCGTCTCAACAAATCCGCTTGCTCTTCCTGAGTCATAAACCCCATTCGCTCTGATTCCAGCAGTGTTTTCGATCGTGAAAACCAGTAGTCGAAGTCTTCTAGAAGCGGTTCTAGAAGGGCTTTGAGTAGTTCGGGATTAGTGGTTGCAGGTAGGTCAAACATGTATGTCAGTTTAAATTTTAAGAATGGTTACATTTTTTAACATTCATATCATAACTATAGCCCATCTCTGTTCGTGGTGGCGAAGAGGCAGACAAAATAATTGATTAAATCGTTCATAGGAAAGGGTGGCTATCCTAAATGATCTGTCACAATGATGGGCAACAATCGATGTAGTATCACGAGACCCAGACCCGATATGAAACGCCGCAACATTCTCCTTGGTTCTAGCCTTGTTACTGGCGCAACGCTTGCCCAAATCGCTGGATTGGCCCAGGCCAAAACTCTGCCCAGCGAGAAAAAACCAGAACTCTTCACGCCCAAGCCGACTAAGCCGGATCTCAAAGAGTCTATGCCCCAAGGCAGTATGGTGACGATCGCAGGTGAGCTCAAAGGCTACTATGTCAAACCGACCCAAGGCCGGGGTCCTTTTCCTGCCGTTATCGTGATCATGGAAGCCTTCGGACTAAACGACCAAATCAAGTCGGTCTGCAACCTCTACGCAAAATACGGCTACGCAGCGATCGCGCCTGACATTTACTATGGAGATAGCTATCCCTACGATAAAATTAACGATGCCGTAGCCAAGCTCAAAACCCTCAAAGACGACACCGTCGTGAAAGAATTTGGGCAGACCTTGGATTATTTAGGCAAACAGTTCAATGTGCGCAAAAATGCGATCGGCACTGTTGGGTTTTGTATGGGTGGGCGATATGCGTTTCTCATGAGTGCAGCCCATGGCGATCGAATAAAGGCATCTGTGGCGTTCTACGGCGGCGGGATTGCACCCACCCCAGATTCGATGGGACGAGCCTCATTGCTGAATCGCGTTCCTGAAATCAAGGGACCGATTATGTTAATTTACAGCGCTGAGGACGAGTACATCAATGCTGAAGAACACGCCCGAATTACGCAAGCACTATCTACTGCTCGTAAACGCTACAACCTCAGCGTTATCCCAAAAACTCATCATGGGTTCATGAACGATCAACGATCGGGATACAACGCTGATGCCGCAATGGAAGCTTGGGATATGGCATTCGGGTTTTTCAAAAAACATGTAAAGGGCGCAGTTTAAAAGGTCTCATAACCCCGCTTAAAGCACCCGACTAAAAACGAGTTTCAAACTCTACGACGCCGCGATTGTCTCCGGAAAAATCAGTTGATCCTCGGAATAGGAACTGCTCATTCACTCGATAGCGGAGTCCTAACTGGGTGTTTTGGTTGGGGACGGTCAGAACCCGAAAGATAGTAGCCGAGATGATGGGGAGTCCGTCTTTTGTTCTGAAGAGATCGACCCCCGCTTCTGCGGCGAGTCCCAAGGTCGAAGTCTTCCGCTTCTCATTGCCAATGAGCGTGGGGAAAAGGCGGAATTCGCTTAGACCTAGGGCATTTCCAATTGCGCCTTGAACGTTGGTGAGCAAGGCCGATCCAGCGAAGTTTGCGATCCCTAGGGTTGCATCGTCACCGCGTCCAAGGGTATTGATGAAGCCGCCACCGAGGAGCGCTACAATTTCGGTATTCGATCGGCTGGGGCTACTCTTGAGTTCGAGATTTTCAGTGAGCAAACTGGCGGGACCGTTGGCTCTTGCCTGAATTCGGACGGTTTGAACCCCGCCGATGGTGTTAGCGGTGTTGATTGATTCGGCAATTTCGGATGTGATGTTGTTGGTTGGGATGCGGGTGCGCGTGACTTCAGGGACAGAGGTCACGAGGCGCACATCGAGAATGGGATCGAGTCCCAACTCTTTGCGGAATTCGGCAAAGTTGCGGTAGCCCCGTGCCAATACAAATTGCGTGGTGAAGAGGTTTACCTGTCCAGCTTGGAGATCGATGCGACCGACGGGGGTGGGATTATCGAGAGTGCCATTGACGATGAGGTTTCCGCGTGCGACAAAGTTGATAATGGGAGCGCGAACGACTCGGACATTGTCGCCTAGGGTCAAGTTTAATGCGCTAAGTTCAAAGGGGACCTGACCATCTGTTTTTCCTCCGGCAGCTAGATTGCTGGTTGGCGCGTCGGTGAGGAGCACTTGACCGTTGGTAAGCAGGACTTTTCCGCCAATTCGAGGGTTGAATACACTGCCTCCAACGACAAGATTGCCGTTGACGCCGCCTTGGTAAAGACCTTTGAGGTTGATGGCAATTTTTTGGAGGGCGATCGTGAGGGGCTGTTGGCGAGGAATTGAAACTTTGCTTACGGCGGTTTTTAGCGGCTCGGGGCCGGCGTTGATTGAGTTTGGAGAGGTGCTTGGCAACGGGCCTGGAGAAGTGCCTGAGGACGTTTCGTCAGAAAGCACAGGATCGCTGAACCCAATGAGAGGCAGGGTTCCTTGGGCGACAAGACTGCCCTTACTAAATTCGCCCCGAAGTTCTTCGACTTGTAGACCGCTGAGGTTGGCGAGGATGCGGCCTTTAACGTTGGTGAGCGGCTCGGGTAATGCCTGAACTTTGACCTGTGCGCCGTCGAGAACGAGGGAGCCAAGGACGGTCAATGGGGTCATGTCGTTTTGAGTGATGTCGAGGTTGAGCTGGCCTTTGCCGCCCTGCCATGCGATCGGTTGGCCCAACAGATTTAGCAACGCTAGGCCATCGTCCTTAATCCGTGCCGCAATCTTAACGGAGCGATCGGGTGAGGAGACGGTTCCGGTCGGCAAGGGTAAATCGATTGGCAACTCCCCTTGGAGCACTATAGGTTCACTAGAGTTAGCAATAATGCGATTGTTGAAGCTAACGCGACCGTCAATGTAGTTAAACGATCCGTTGGCCGACTGAATTGCGCTGCCGTTCAGGGTTCCATCCATTAAGGCCAGTGCCCCGAGGAAGTTGGGTTTGTTGCGAGGTCCGGAGAGGGACACGGTGGCGTTGAGTTTGCCCGTTAGCGCGAGGGGTTGTCCGGCCAGAGAGAGCGGAACGGGGATGAATTCTTGGATCGCTTCGACGGGGAGATTTTCGATTTTGAGCTGGCCGGATTGTTCATCGACTTCGCCGATTTGGACGGAGGAAAGTCGAATTTTGGTGTCACCTGAATTGAGGATAAAGGGCCGGATACTTAAGACGCCGTTGTCGAGTCCACCTTCGAGAATCGCACTGTCGGCCTTAAGGACACGATTCGAGTTTCGATCGAGTTTGCGATCGCTGCTTTCTTCTACGTAGGAGGCATAGGGTCGCCATTCGAGATTTTTTGCTTTGACGCTGAAGTCGGCTTTGAGGCGATCGGGCCGGAAGGGATTTCCAGCAATTTTGACGGTGCTATCAAAGCGTCCTCGAATGTCAAGGGAGGTAGGCAAGATTGCACCTTGGCGGGTTTCGGCGATTTGCGACAGGGCTTGATTGTTTTTGGCGTAGGTCTGGAGTTGTTGCAAGAGGGTCTTATCTTTGACGTCTACTTTTTCAGGGATAACGTCACTGGCGCGGCCATAGGTGGGGAGAGGCGACGATCGGGTGAGGTCTTCGAGATTAAACACCTGTGCAAGTTTTAAGACATCTTCAAACCGTCCGTCTGTAACCGCCATTTCGGCATTGACTTGGGGTTCGCCGCGCAGATTGACGTCGCCTCTAAAAGCGATGGTGCCGACTTCTCCGGTGGGGTTGCCGCGATCGTCTAGGAGGGGAAGTCGTAGGGTGCTTTTCTGGAGGCTAATCTTCTGGTCTGAAAGGTAGAACGCCGCTGTAAAATCTTCCCCACGTCCTGTGCTAACCCTGGGATTCAGGACGCTGACGGTGCCGGACTGACCCGATTTCAGATTGCCGCTCCCTAAGTTGGCAGTGATTTGTTTGGCGGTAAAGGTGGCGATGCGGGGAGCATTTACGGTGACGTTGGCAGATGCGATCGCACCTGTGAGAAGATTTGCATTCTTAACCGTGATACTTACGTCATTCGCTTCAAAGAGATTGCTCAGTCTGGGAGCGACGATTGCGATCGTGCCAGCGTTGATTGCGGTGAGGCTTCCGCCTTTGAGTGATGCAGTGAGACGCGTTGCACGGAAGTTCCCGAGACGTGGAGAATTGATATTAAAGACGCCCGTTTGGAGTTGCTGTGACGTGAGGTTAACAGCGAGTGTCCCGTTGAGATTTCCGCCAAGCTGAGTGCTGCCGAGGGATTCGCTGATTCCGGCTTGAGCTATTGCAGCCGCAATGGGCTTGTCGAGTCCAAGGCTATTCAGTTCGTCAAGATTTAGATTTTGGATGGCAACATTAAAGAGTTCGCCCGATCGCACCGCGTCTAGGCTACTATTGCCTCGACGAAGGTTCGCGCTAATAGGCTGAAGGTTTGCATCAAGCTTTGCTGAAATGCGATCGCGATTGCTAGCAACGTTAAAATCTAAGCCTTTATTCAATGCAAAGGCGATCGTGCCTCGTAACGTGTCGAACTTGAATCCATTTACATTCAATGCGTTTAGTGCAATGTTACCGTTAACGCTAGGTGCTTTGGGCGTCCCGGTAATTTTTCCGTCGAAGTCGGTGCTGCCGGAGAGTGTGACATTGGCGGGGAGGTTAGCTGGAAGTGAGGCTAGAGAAAGCCCTTGAGTTTTGACATTGAGATCCAATCCGGTGATGTCGGGCTTCCCGCCTAAGTCTGCAAAGACGGTGCCATTAACCGAGAGGCCCGGTGCGCTTGCATTGTTGATGTTAAGCTGCTTTCCGGTCCATTCGATGTCGGCTACGATCGGGTCTTGAATCACAGCAACGCCCTGGGAAAGGCGAGTGGTGCCTGCGACTCGAATGGTTTGGGGACTAAGGTTAGCGATGTTGCCAGTGACTTTTAAATCGCTGCTGAAGATGCCTCGCAGTTCAGAAGAGAATTTATTGAGACCGATGCCGTCTGTTTTGACATTTAGGGCGATGTTGCCATCGACGATCGTGCCATTGATCATCGCGGTGCCGCCTTCGACTTGGGCGGTTGTATTTTGTAAATTGATACTATTGCCGACGATGGTGATTTCACCTTTCGCGGGATACTGGGCCTCGGGGGCGTTCCAAGTGACAAGGGTATTGGGTTTGGTGGGGGAACCGGAGACGGAGACGGTGGCGCTTAGGGTGCCGAGCTTGGTCGGGATTGCTTTGCCGCCGTTGTAGGTTTGGGCGATCGTGTCGCCGGGAAGATCCGTGGCTTGGAACCGCAGGTCGATCGCTTCAGGCTTGGAGAGTGCAACGGTGCCGCTTCCGGTGATTTTGCCGCCAAGCTGAGGAAGAACGAACACATCGGTTAACGTGACGAGCAATAGTTTTGAATTAACTTTGAAGTTACTAGTTACCTCCTTAAGAACGATCGCGTTGCGGTTTTGATTCGATAATCCTGGATTGCTGTTGGCTTCGGGATTATCAATTTTGAAGTCAGAGTTGACAACGGTAACGGGGGTGGTGTTTTTAACGTTTCCGGCGACGATCGGGTTATCTAGTGGACCCGTCACTTTGATTTCGGTGAGAACGGTTCCGGTCAGGGTGGCGGGCGGGTTTAGCTTAAAGGTTTTGATTAAGGTGGGAATGGTGGTGGGTGCGGTTTTGGCAGTAAGGTTGACGCCTCTTTCGAGGTCGATGATGCCTTTGGTTTGGACGGAGATGGCGTCGGCGACGAGGGCTTTGGATTTTTCGAGAATGACTCGTTTGCCGTCAAATTTGACTTCGCCGTCGCTTTTGCTAACGCCGTACGGGACGCCGGGAAATTTGGCGGCGATGTTGGTGAAGGTGCCGCTGCCGTTGAGGGTTGGGTATTTTTCGTTGGGGCGGATTTTGATGTCGAGGTTGCCGTTGAGTTCGCCGCTTTTGACATCAATGGGGAGGCGGATGAGACGATCGATTTCACTCAGGAGGAGTTTGTTGCCTCGGGTTTGGGCGTTGATTTCGAGCTGTTGGGTGGGTTTGGGTTGGTTTTTGGGGACAAGAGGGGTGGTGTCGAGGGCTTGGGCGGTGAGGTTGAAGGTGCCTTGGGTTGTGGATTCTCCGTTGGCGGTGAGGATGAAGCGTTTGTTTTTGTCTAAGATTTCAAATTGGGCGTTGAGGTTTTTGTAGGCGATCGTCTTTGGCGGGGGCGGGGTTTGGGGTGATGGGGGGGAATTAGATGATGCGTTGCTTCGCTTAACGCATCTTACGTCGGAGGATTTTTTGTTTGGGGATCTTTTGTTGTTGGGGGATTCTTGGGGGGGGATGCATGATTTGGCGATCGGGGATAATTCGAGGGTGGCGTTGGTAAGCTTGATTTCGGTGACTTCGACGTCTCCGGTGTTTTCGTCGTCTTTGGGAAGCTTGGGTTCGGTGCCGATCCAAACGCCGGGTTTGTCTTCTTCGATGTAGGCGTGGGGGTTAATGATGTTGACTTTGATGTTGAGCTTTTTGCGCTGGATGGATTCCCATAGGTTGAAACTTACGTCGATCGCGTCGATTTCGGCATGATCGCTGTCGGTGGGCGTGACGGGGATTTCGGATTTGCCGAGGCGTAAACTGCTCAGACTGAAGGTCTCGACTTTCCCAATCTTAATCGGGCGTTGCAACTCCTCTCTCAATGACGCTTCGACAATCGGTACAATGTCTTCGTAAATAAACTTTCGCGCCCACAGCGTCCCACCTATGCCTGCGATCGCTAAAACACCAAGCGGTACAACAGCCTTCTTCCAAAACGGTTTGCGAGGAGTGGGACTAGGTTCGGGGAGGGGGGATTGAGTCATGACGGGAGAGGCGGATTTCCGGGGGATGGTCTACCGATCGCTTGAAAACACTGACGTGTGATCCCTGGTTGTGCCAAGGACTCATCGTAAACAGAATATTTTCTAAACGATTATGCCTTGAATCGGACGGAGAAAACAGTGCATTTGAATGCGATCGGATAGATGATGAGTTTAGATTCGACTGATATTCAACCAATAGTTAACCTATAACGTACGTCTTCGGTCAGAAAGACTTCTAAAATACAAAGTAATTTCGTGAAGCGATCGGGGTTTTCTGATGACTAAATATTTCTCTGAGACGGCCCACGAGCCAAGGGTTGACCCGCAGCGCAGTCTGGAAAATCTGGTGCGAAGGGTTCAGATGAGTTTGGGGAAGCGGACGGTTTTGATCGCAGTGTGTGATTATCCTAACGATCGCAAGGGTTTTGTTGAGTCCATTGAGGCGGCGTTGGAAAATCTTGAGGTGGTCTGTTGCTCAGCAACGATCGATCGCCATTGTCCCAATTTGAACAAGACGTTGCTCGATTTATATGCGCAGCAGCCCAAACCGCTATCGCCGACAATGGTGAATCTGGTCGGGACGGATGAGCTGTCTGGGATTCGATGGGACGGGCTGAAGTCGGCGCAGGAGCAGTTTTTCTTTTCGGCGCAATGGTCTGCCGAAGGACTGGCGACGCTTGGGGTGCCTGTGGTGGTGTGGGTGTCGTCGCAGGTGGCGATCGCCCTAGCGCGGGAGGCCCCAGATTTTTGGAATGGACGCGCGGGAGTGTTTCGGTTTGAGAGACCGCTGACGCAAGGCGAGGCGGCGCAGGATAGGCGGGAGTTCGCGCAGGCGATCGGAATCTGTGAGCGGGAAATTACGGCTTACGAATCTGCTCAGAAATCTGCTTACACATCATCTGAAACGCTCGAATTTGCGTGCAATCTACTGAAATTGGCCCAGTTGTATGAAGCGAGTGAGCAGGATGAGATGGCGGTGCCGCTTTATGAACGGATACTCAAGATTGATTCAGTGATTTTGGGCGAGGATCATCTAGAGACGATCTCAGACACAACTCGTCTGGCAGAACTCTACGAACGGACAGGACGGGAAGCGCGTGCGGCGGAACTTTATAAAAAAGTGCTGGACAATTGCCGAGAGACCTTAGGCGATCGCCACCCGAAAACAGCAATAGGTATAAACCAGTTAGCCTATGTGTATCGGTTGATGGGGGACTATGAAATGGCGCTGCCACTGTACAAAGAGGCGTTGGCCATTCGGCGAGACGTGCTCGGGGCGGACCATGAATCAACGGCAACCAGTCTGAATAATTTGGCAGGATTACGATCGGCCATGGGAGACGATGATGCAGCGCTGCTGTTGTACGAAGAAGCCGTAGAACTTTTCGATCGAGTATTGGGCACGTCTCATCCTAGGACCACTGTGGTGCGAACTAATTTAGGCGCACTGCGAGAACGAATGGGACGTTAAGAACTGACCTGAAAGACAATAGACAGCTTGACGCCTTGCCTCTGCCAAAACATAACGGTCGAGGTCCAAATTTCCATGGCGATCGCCCACGCCTCAGGATCTCTTGTTGCAAATGACTCATAGTCCGAATAGACGACCACAATTCGATCGTCCTTACCCCACGAACAGTCTGTCAAACCATCCGCCAAGGCATCCCAATTCTGTCCAAAGTGCGATCCAAACTTGAAGAGATGAGCTAAAGCTTGGAAATAACTCGACCGATCGATAATGCGTTTGCCATCAAGATGAAATAAGCGAAACCCGGATTGTTCAATGTCTAACAGCAACTCTGATCGTAACCCCGTTGACACATACAAACCCGATGTTGTGGCGGCCTGTTCAGTATTAAATTCGATCGTGGGAAAAATGGTTAAATCTCGCATAGTTGAATCCAAGAATTAGAGTTTTACGTAAACACTGGTTAAGGCACGATCGATTTAAGTTTGATCGTCCCAGAGAGCTGAATGCGTGAAAAAGTATTGTAGTGATCGCTCGTGTAATAGTATTCGCTGCGCTGTCCAGCGATGATTCGACGCGCACCCCGCGTTCGTACTCCCGGCGTCGGAACCGTGTATTCCCGGTAGTACCCACGCGGCGCTTTCGGCAGATGCTGCTCAAAATTAAGAAACACCGTCCCATCTTTCTGCGGAAACGGGAACGGCCCACCCTTCTGAATCAGTTTCAGCGTGACTTTTGCTTCTGAAGGCAATTTGTCTAAAGCAATAGAACCTGCGCTAGTTTGGCTCGGGGTGGGCTTCGCTAGCTGAGGTGCTTCAACTCGGGCGATCGCTGGATTACCCCACAGAGACGTCCATAGAGTTAGCGCCGCGATCGTCACGGTAATAAGATTACGCTGAGTTTTGAACGGTTTAAAATGAGTCATCATAGAGAAAGTTCCTCATGGAAAGCTAAAAGTCTAGATCTGAACACCACGAACGAAATAAGATGATTGATCCAATACTATCCTAGGATTATAAAATCGGAAACGGGGGGAACGATGGAAACCGCAGAACAGGTGGTGTTAAGTTTGGGATTAGTCGCCGGGACAATCGCACTGTCGCTTTGGCAGCGGCTGGGATTGACGGGTAGCATTCTGATTGCGGTCGGTCGATCGGTGCTCCAGATGATTGTCTTTAGCTATCTTATTGCTGCTGTTTTTTCACTTCAGTCTGCAATCGCAACTCTAATCGCAGTCACCTCACTCATTATTATCTCCAGCATTCTTGCCTACAATCAAATCAATGAGCAGGTTCCATTTTTGTTGCCGATTGTCGTTGGAGCTTTAGCTATTGGAAGCTTTGTAACGATTGGCTATACTGAGCTGCTAGTTCTTTCGGTCAAACCCTGGTATGCCGCCCAAGTGATGGTGCCTCTAGTCGGCATTTTGGTGAGTAGCAGCATGAGTGCAAGTGCCATAGCAGCCTCGCAGTTGATCAAAACGCTGAATGCCAATCGCCTTGAAATCGAAACCCATCTCAGTCTGGGCGCACGACCACAAGTTGCAATTTCATCCTATCGTCGTCAGGCCATTCGATCGGCGCTCATCCCTCAGCTTAGTGCTCTGACGATTTTGGGCCTAGGTCTATTGCCTAACTTTATGGCTGGAGAACTGCTCGCCGGATTTCACCCGTTGCAGGCTGGGGCCTATCAACTTCTGATCGTTCTAATGTCACTGTTTGCCACACTAATGACGACCCTACTCATTACGATCGGCATTTCACGACAGTTTTTCAATTCAAAAGGTCAATTTGTTCAATGGTGAGTCAAGATAGTAAATCTGGATAGTAAGTCTAGGTCTAATCTAAACGACTATGCTAAGAGGTACTCCACATTTAAGTTAGGGCAAATTGAGTCATGGTAAATATAAATTCTACACCGCACACGGGATTGGGCAAAGCGTTAGCCTCGATCGTGTCCAAAGCGAAAGACGGCCAAGATCTGACGCCTGATGAGGGGCAAATCTTACTGGAGGCAACCGATCCTGCATCTGTTGAAGTGATTCGAGCCACCGCAGATTTCTTGCGTCAGCAGCAATCGGGCGATGCTGTAACGTACATCGTGAATCGCAACATTAATTACACCAATATTTGCGAACAGCACTGTAGTTTTTGTGCGTTTCGGCGTGACGAAGGAGAAGACGGATCTTACTGGCTAGGATTTGATAAAATTCTAGAAAAAGCAACGGATGCAGTATCGCAGCAGGCCACGGAAATCTGTATGCAAGGTGGATTGAATTTAGCCGCAAAAATCAACGGAAAATCACTGGATTACTACATCGAACTGGTCAATACCATTAACTCAAAATTCCCTCACCTTCACATTCACGCCTTCTCGCCCCAGGAAATCCAGTTTATCGCCCGAGAAGATCAACTAAGTTATGCAGACGTGATTCGATTCTTAATGGAGGCCGGAGTTGGGTCGCTCCCTGGCACAGCGGCGGAAGTGCTCGACGATCGGGTTCGTCAGGTGATTTGTCCAGAAAAAATAAATGCCCAAACGTGGATCGAGGTGGTCCAAACCGCGCACAGTCTCAACCTTCCCACCACCAGCACTATGATGTCAGGCCATATTGAAACGCCGAAGCATCAGATTCAGCACCTCGATCAATTGAGAACTCTTCAAAAACGATCGCACGCTGCCGGGACGATTGGGATTACCGAATTTATTTTGTTGCCGTTTGTTGGAAAAGATGCACCTAAGCCGCTGCGAAGCCGAGTGGGGCGCGATCAGCCAGACCTGAATCAAGCTCTGCATCTGATGGCCGTGGCGCGGATTTATCTCGGAAATTGGATTCCAAACCATCAGCCAAGCTGGGTCAAACTGGGCCTAGATGGGGCCGCAGAATCGTTGCGGTGGGGATGTAACGATATTGGGGGGACGCTAATGGAGGAACACATCACGAGCATGGCAGGGGCGATCGGGGGAACCTGTCAGAGTGTGGAAAATTTGCGAGGGGCGATCGAGGCAATGGGGCGTACTCCTGTCGAACGAAATACGCTCTACCAAAGGGTTTAGGCTGATTTGAGAGATTAATCTTGTGAGCGAGTCGGAGAGGCGGTCGGTGATTATGGCGGGGAATGGGAACGACATCATCTATGTTGAAAATGCAACTCGTGTGTTTATCAATGCTGGGAATGGGAACAACCTTATTCAGCTCGGTAAAATCAAACTTGGGAGAGGGAGTAAGAGATTAGAATCTACCGTCTGACCTTAGACAAAACACGATCGCTCAGCAGCATGACTTCTGGAATCCGGAGCTGCATTGCAATCAGACCAAAAAGGACCAATCCCACTCCCCCAGAGACGCATAGTTCAATCAACACTGGCACAAATCCCACGGTTCCGAGCGGTCCTTGAAGGGTTGTTAGCACGAAATAACTCGCAATCCCTGCTAGCAGACTTGCCAAAGTTAAACCGACGATCGAAACGCCCCAAGACTTCCACTGCAATCCGTTCAATTTGCGATTTAGGTAATAAGTGAGCGCAATCAGTGAGAGCACATTTACACTCACCGTCGCGAAAACCAACCCCTGTACACCCAATGGCAGAAGCAACCAATCAAACAACGCATTTAAACCAATGTTAACTAGGCTAATTTTGAATGGAGTATCGCTATCACCGAGCGCATAGAACACTCGAACCAACACGTCCCGACCCAGATATACAAACATCCCAAACGCGTAGGCGATCAAAACTGAGGTCGTCACTCTCACCGATTCAGCATCAAAGGCTCCACGGCTATAGACTACCGTTACGATCGGTCCTGATAACGCAATCATTAATGCACCTAAAGGCAACATCGCCGTCGCGGTAATTAACAATCCCTGCCGAATTCGGCCCTTCAGTTCACCCCAACTTTGCGGCTCAGCCAACTGCGAAAAAATCGGTAAGAACGGCACCAGAATCATGTTTGACAAAATACCAAGCGGCGTTTGGACCAGCAAATTCGCATAGTCTAGGGCCGATACTGCCGCCGACGGGTTGTCTAGGTAAGACGTGAATTGCATGTCGGTGTAGACATTGATTTGTAGCATTCCTGATGCAAACAAAGCCGGACCCATAAGCCGCACCACTTCCTTAACCGCCGGACTCTTCAAATCGAGCCGAAATCGAAATCCACCCAAGCCCTCCTGCGCTTGCGCGATCATCTGTGCAAACCACTGCAACACGGTTCCCGCCACAAACGCCCCAGCCAGCACCGCTCCCGAAAACGCCCCATTTTGAGCACTCGCGATTTGGTTGCCCAGCATAAACCACAGTCCACCGACGGCCCCGATCATCGCCAAACTCGACAAAATCGGACTCACCGACGGCAACCAATACACCTCATAAGCATTCAAAGCCCCAAATCCCAGGCCGATCATCCCCGCAAACCAAGCCGTCGGAGCCATAATGCGAAGCTGCTGAATCGCCATCTCTCGGACTTCAGGCTCCGTGTCCGCCAGCCCCGACGCTACTAAGGTTAAGAGCTGCGGGGCAAAAACAACAGTCAGCACCGTCACCCCCAGCATCACCAGTCCCACTAACGTGGCGATCGACTCCAAAATCTTTGCGGATTCCTGTTTATCTTTTCGGGCCAGCACGCTGACCATCGCGCTGTGAAACGGGCCATTAATACCGCCCAGCAAAATCACGAAAAAGCTCGGAATAATACTCGCAAACTGATAAGCACCATAGGACGCACTGGTTCCAAACGCCGCCGCCAAAATCACCGATCGCCCCAATCCAAAAACCTTGCTAATCAGCGTTGCGATCGCCACAATAGAAGCAATATTGATCAGCGATCGTTTTTTGGGAGATTTCTCTGACACTTTCTCTGACACAGCGACATCCAGAACATGAAACTAGGACTCTATTTAACCATGTCCCGGCCCGATATACCGCTCCCTAAACCACACGCTATGAACCTCCTTCGCACCGCTCCAACGCATCCAGACTCCAAGTCAGCGCACGAACCAGACGATATTTTGTTGATCATCGAAGTGGCGGATTCATCTATTGAGTACGATCGCACCTTTAAAGCCTCCCTCTATGACGAAGCCAATATTTTTTGCTATTGGATTTTTAATGTACTCGACACTCAGCTTGAAGTTTTAGAGCAACCGTTCCAAAAGGCAAATGGCGAATTTGCATATCGTTCCCAACAGATTTATTCCAAGAACCAAACCGTAACCCTTCCATCGCCGCTCGTTGGAACACTAGACCTCACGCAAATTCTTCCCTAGACGTCTAGCCCAGACTAAACGCTCACCCTAAAGCCTACTGGGCTGCTTTGACCAAAAAGCCACCGCCCAACACCAACCCAACCACCATCGGCAACCAGCCCGCCACGTAGGGCGAAAACACACCTTTCAAGCCCAGGGCATCACACATGAACGCCAACAAATAGTATCCAAAAATAATCACAATACTCATCGCAAAACTCGCCCCTTTCCCCGATCGACGGTTAGGTCGCATCCCCAACGCTGCACCAAAGAGTGCAAAGACGAAACAGATAAACGGCGTCGCTAAGCGCTGTTGAATCCGCAGTAAAGTCGTCTGAGATTCTTTAAAATTTCCGTTTTGGTCAAACAGCGATTTCAGCTTTTCAAGCTCCCGCACAGTCATCTCTTCCGTGTCTTTTTTGCGATTGACCAGATCCAGCGGCACCCGCGAAAAATTAACAATAGCCTGCTGAAATTTCATAATCTCTCGTCGAGTCCCGTCTGTGGAATAGGTGTAAGACGTCCCGTCAAAAATATCCCAGAAATTTTTCTCGTTATTCCACGTCGCCTTTCGGCCCGACACAAAAACCTGCATTCCCGGCTCTGAAAGGTCCAAAATCGTCACACCATCCATTTCCTTTCCATTGGAGCTTTTGGCATAGAACAGCTTCGTCAGCGTCTGAGTTTTGCTTCCATCAGGCAGCGTTACCGTCTCGTACACCGGATTGACGACATTACTAACGATCGTGACTTTGCCCTCATTCAGAGCCTCTTGCAGCAGTTCCGCGCCGCGCGTCTTGGTCGCTGGAACAATAGCTTCATTAAAGGTGAAGCTAATCCCCGTGACCAACAACCCCACCATCAACGTCGGCACCGCCAACCGATACGCACTGATCCCCGCACTTCGCAACGCAATCAGTTCACTATCGGTCGCCAGACGGCTATACAACATCAACGCCGACAGCAACATGGACATTGGCAGCGCGTAAAAAATATACAGCGGCATCTGCAAGAAAAACACCTGCAAGGCGATTTCAAATGATAGATTTGCCGTCGTGATTTTGCGAATCAGTTCAAACAACGCGCCGATCGAAACGCCAATAGATGAAAATGCAGCCACCCCAAAGGAAAAAGGCAGCAACAACTGAATGACCAAATAGCGATCGAGGACCGAGAACCCCGGAAAACGAGACGGAATCAGTTTCTTGATGGCGGTTGGCATTACTGGGTTCATAGAAGATTAACGATCGAACAGGGTTTCTGATTGTAAAGGACGCCTAAGGTTGAAAATTGCTCCCTAGATAGTATTGACGGACGAGCGGATTGGCGTACAGCTCATCAGAATTCCCGGAAGCCAAAATTCCACCCTCTCGCAAAATATAAGAGCGATTCGTAATGGCTAGAGTTTCCCGCACGTTGTGGTCGGTGATCAAGATTCCTAAATTCCGATCGCGCAGTCTAGCAATAATGTCCTGAATCTCAGCTACAGCGATCGGATCCACCCCCGCAAATGGCTCATCCAACAGCAAAAACTTCGGACCCTCAGGCCCGGACGCCAGTGCTCTCGCTAGCTCCGTTCGGCGACGTTCTCCCCCCGATACGGCGATCCCCTGAGTGTTTGCAACCGTCTCCAGCCGGAATTCTTTCAGGAGTGCATGAAGCCGATCGTCCCACTCGCCGCGATCGACGCCCGTTTGTTCTAGGACGAGCAAAATGTTATCTTTCACCGTCAAAAATCTAAAAATACTGGCTTCCTGGGCCAAATACCCGACGCCTAGCCTTGCACGCTCGTCAATCGACGATTGGGTAATGTCGTCATCATCAAGCCACACCTTACCCTCATCTGGCTTTTCCAAACCCGTCGCCATGTAAAAAGTAGTGGTCTTTCCGGCCCCATTCGGTCCGAGGAGTCCGACGATTTCGCCCTGCTGAAACGACAAACTGACGCGATTAACAATCGATCGCGCCCCGTAGGATTTCTGGACATTTTCGAGGGCAAGTTTCATTCGGGAGCCTATGGCTTCTCAGGAACAACAGGCACCGCACCGGGAAGTTTAGGGGCGGTTGTGCTTGGGAATGGCAGTTTGATAGGCTTGACGGGGGCGGGGTTGGTGGGGACACTGGCAGGAGCCGGGGCTGTGGTGGGGGTCTCTTTGATCAAGTAGGTGGCCTCGACTTGGCTATTTTCCTGAGGCAATGCGACAAACCGTCCTTCGTTAACCAAATAGGTAACGGTTTCGCCGCGCAGACGGTTGCCCTCTTGGAGAATATTCACATCCCCACTCAATACAATCTTTCCTTCCTTGCTGAAGTAGACAGCCTGCGCTGCGGTGGCTTCGATTTGACGTGCCGCATAGGTAATTTGGACATTGCCTCGGGCGACCACAACTCCGGTTTTGGAGTTGGCTTCGGTGACGTTGGCGCGAAGCTGCATGGTCTGCTGTTGGGCTTGGGCAGGCGCGTGAACGCTCAAGACGAAGGCACTTCCGAGGAGAAGCACGAGGGGCGTAAATAAGGATGCGATCGCTGGGCGAAGGCGAGGAAGACTCAGTTGAACCATGATGGCAAAAACCAGTTCGGTCAGTATAAGGGGGATATTAACACAGGTCTAGCTTCGTATGGAGATGCCGGATTTTAAACGATTCGGGGGGACGAGGCAGAGGATGCTGCGGGTCATGGGTTTGCAAATCCGTCAGAAGCTTCATTGCCTGCCGAATAAAATCATGGACATCAAGCTGTGCATAATCCACGGGATAGGCCCTAAGACGGTTGCTTCCTTCACCGAGTAAAATGACGGCTCCCCGCAAATTTTGGTTCCCCAAGTGATAGAGCGCCACCGCAATCTGCAAAATCCCCTGATAGAATTTTTTGTCCGACTCCGGAGCCTCAATCCAAACCGCCTCTAAGGTGTCGTGACACGCGTAAAATTCACCGGTATTAAATTGCTCAACGCCCTGCCAAAATTCTGCTGGAAAATCAGACCTCATCTCATCTTGCGTTTGACTCATGTCATCCTCCCGAACCCGAATGAGCCGAAGCTGGATGGGTTGAATGCTGCATGAGTTGGGCTTCTAATGGCTCATTAACCTGCATGATCGCACCCTGAATCCCGCTAGATTGACCACTGATCTTCGCCTCTTCAGGCATCCACACTAACCCACGACTTCCTAAGGGCAACGCCGTCAGGCTATCGAATTGCGGCGTCAGCCACACCAAAGGCTCCGTTGGTCGTTCATTGGGGGTTCCGATCGTTAGTCCTTCGTTTGGATGGGTTGCTGCTAGGGCATCTAGGACCGATCGGCTGCCCTGCACCTGACCTGTCAACGCTGTCCAGAGACTGACCCGAAGCTGCTGCTGAAGCGCATAAAAATATAAGGTTGCCGCCGCACTAACCGCCTGCTCAAATGCCTCAGCCTGCCACGGATGGGTGATGTCAGGGGCGGTGTCGAGGGCAATGACAATCGACTGGCCGCTGGTATAGTTCTCCAGTTCCCGCACCCGGAGTTCCCCTAACTTGGCACTCGTGCGCCAGTGAATGAGGCGCATGGAATCCCCCCAGCGGTAAGGCCGCAACGATCGGGTCATGCCATCGGTCGAGGCTTGGGCCAGGTGTTGACTGAGCATCTGCAAACTCGGATCGCGCCCCATTTGGTCAATGATGGGACAACTCGTCAGCGCCAACACCTGCGGATGGACGATTGCCCGCACCGGGACCGTCTGCGATCGGCTGGCCCACAGCAAACCCAAGGGTGCGCCTGTCCGAAGCTCCACCTGCTGCCAGTGATAGATTCCGCGCCGGGTCGTCTGTTGCGCATAGTGCCAGGTCCAACTCCCGAAGGGCAGAACGACTTCGACCACCGTTTCCATCGGCAGGCCGAGGGCGGGCGGGATGCGATCGACGATTTTAAGTAAAGTCTTGGGCTGGGCACTCGCATTGTGCAACGTCAGTCGAAGCTGGAGCACATCGCCCACCGACACCGCCTCCGGATTCTGCCTTTCCACCGTAAGTCTTCGTAAATTTTGACGGACAAGCCAAAGGGCGATTATGAGCAACGCCAAAATCATCCCGCTCATGACATAAAGCCAGCCCGAAAGCGTGTTTGTGGCTGCAATAAAGAAAAAGACTGCTAGCCCAAGGAGTACGCAACCGCTATAGGACGGCCACGCTAGCTTTGCTTCAAGGGAATGAAACAGCGGCTGTAGTCCCCATTTAAAGCGCTTCATTCTAAACCTCCAGCGTTTTCTCGTTGCAAAACGTAACAAGAATGCCAAGTTTCGATGCAATTCCCCATATCTTAAGTAAATTTGTAGAATGGTATCGCCCGATCGTAATAATTAACGTAATAAATCTCAGTAGTACCTTCTTTCCCATATCAGTCCATCCCCCTAGGCGCACTATGACTCAACTTAATCAAGACGATCGATCAAATCGCGAGATGCCCATGGGTGGACGGCCCCCAAATGCTTCGACACGGATTCAGAGTGAGGCCCCGCCGCCAATCGCGCCGCCCCCGCCGCCCATGCATCCCCCGGCTCCTCGCATGATGACCCGGCAAGCCTCCCAGTCTTCCCATCTCAATGTCAATTCGCAGTCGGAATCTCAGGTTCCCACCCAGCAATACGCGACCCCAACGGTTGCTCCTTGGACCGCTGCCTCATCCCAAGCGATCGCCGTCGATACCATTGAACAGATGGTCCGAGATGCACACAATAAAGATGCGTCTGATATTCACCTGCGGGTGGGAGAAGTGATTCGGTTTCGGATTCGCGGCGCAATGACGATTCAGTCGGAATATGGCACGATTACGCCGGACCAGTTCAAGGGCTATCTTGAAGAGATTTTGTCGCCAAAACAAATTGAAAACTTTGAAGAAACCATGGAGTTAGATACGGCAATTTACTACCCCGGATTCTTGCGTTGTCGGGTGAATTGCTTTGAGAGCCTGACGGGCGGGGCCATTGTGTTCCGGCTGATTCCATTGGATGTCCCGACGATCGATGGGTTGGGTCTGCCGCCCGTGCTCAAAAATTTCATCGCCCAGCCCCAGGGTCTTATCCTTGTCACCGGGCCGACCGGGTCCGGAAAGTCTACGACGATCGCCGCCATGATTCGTCACCTGAATGACACCGACTCCCGACATATTGTCACTATTGAAGATCCGATCGAGTATGTTCACCAGTCGAATCAATCCCTGGTCAGCCAACGGGAAGTGGGACTTCATACCAAAGAATTTTCCCACGCGCTGCGAGCCGTTCTGCGGGAAGATCCGGATGTAATTTTGATCGGAGAAATGCGCGATCGCGTTACCGTGGATACAGCCCTCAAAGCGGCTCAAACGGGCCACCTCGTCCTCGGAACACTGCACACCAAGAGTGCGATCGGGACCATCAACCGTCTGCTTAATATTTTCAATCCCGATGAGCAAGCGTCGATGCGCATCCAAGTCATGGAGTCCCTCGTCTCTCTGGTGTCTCAGCAATTGCTGCCCACCACGGACGGCAGGCGTACTGCAGTCCACGAAATCCTAGTCAATACGCCCGCCATGGCCGACTACCTCGTCAAAGGCGAAGACTCCGAAGCCTTCCGCCTGATGGAAACCGACACCAACGAAGGAATGCAGGTGATGAACCAAGCGCTCTGTGAGTTGGTTCTGCTGGGGCGAATTAGTCCAGATGATGCCGTGCGATCGAGTCCCGATGCTGGAGACCTGCGTAGACGCGTTCGCAACGAAGGCTACGATCCCGGTCGAGGGTCTAACCGCGAGTTTGAAGGCGATGGCGTCCGAGATTTCCATCCAGTATAGGGAATTGGGAATGTTGAATTGAGAAGTGAGAATGTTGAAGTAAGCGATCAGAGTCTGGGTCTTAATTCAACATTCTGCATTTTCAATTTCCAATTCCTGCTTTCAGCAGCGGAAAGCCGAGGCTTTCGCGCTTGTTTAGATGGAGGGTGGCGATTTGTTTGGAGAGGTTGCGGACTTTGGTGATGTAGCGGGTACGCTCAGTGACGGAGATGACGCCCCGTGCATCCAGTAGGTTGAAGGTGTGTGAGCACTTGAGCACAAACCCAAATGACGGCAGCACCAGTTCAAGCTTCATCAAGCGATCGGCTTCTGTTTCGTAGAGGTCAAAGAGTTTGAACAGCAAGTCTGAATCTGAGGCTTCAAAGTTATAGGTAGACTCTTCTATTTCGCCCTGAAGAAAGATATCGCCGTAGGTAAGTTGGTCGTTCCACTGAATATCGGCCATGGAATTCACCCCTTGCAGGTACATGCTCAGGCGCTCAAGACCATAGGTAATTTCGACAGAAACGGGCTTGCAGTCGATGCCGCCACACTGTTGAAAGTAGGTAAACTGGGTCACTTCCATGCCGTCAAGCCAGACTTCCCATCCGCAACCCCACGCGCCCACTGCCGCATCTTCCCAATTATCTTCGACGAAGCGAATGTCGTGATCTTCCGGCTGAATCCCCAAGACGCGCAGGGAGTCGAGATAGATATCTTGAATATTTTCGGGAGATGGCTTAATCAGCACTTGGTACTGATAATAGTGCTGCCAGCGATTCGGGTTTTTGCCATAGCGCCCATCGCCCGGTCGCCGACAGGGTTCAGCATAGGCCACTGACCAAGGCTCCGGCCCTATGGCACGCAGAAACGTGTGAGGACTCTTGGTGCCTGCGCCTTTTTCGGTATCGTAGGGCTGCATGATCAAGCACCCCCGATCGCTCCAAAATTGATTCAATGCTGAAATGACGGACTGAAAGTTCACAGCGCTGGGGTCTCCCGAGAAAAAGAATCGCCTTCTATTGTGAAGGAAAAGGGGACGATCGCTCTCTCAACCTGACTGAATCTCGCTGCCAAATTTCTCTAAGGATCCACTTGGACTACGGTCCCGATCGTCACATACTTGTAAAGCGCGATCACATCTTTGTTGTGCATTCGCATACAGCCATGGGACACAGCTTTCCCAATGAGTTCGGGTTGGTCGGTACCATGGAAGCCCAGTTGCGTCTTGCCGTCGGTCCAGATGCCAATCCAGCGCACACCTAAGGGATTATCGGGTCCGGGTTCGATGATGATTCCGGTTTTGAAACTTTTAAAGATCGGGTCTTCTTCTTTATTGATCACAGTGAATGCTCCGATCGGCGTTTCCCAGCCCGCTTTGCCCACAGCGATCGGGTACTTAGCCACCACTTTTTCGCCCTTATACACGACGACCCGTCGTTTGCCCCGTTGCACTACGAGCCGGACGGACTCTTCTATTGATGCAGGTTTAACGGTGGGGATGATGGTGGGTTGAACCGTTGGGACTGGGATAACTGTAGGGGCGATCGTTGGTGGAACGGTTGGGATAACAGTTGGGGTGACAGTTGGCGGTATTGTTGGTAATACTGTTGGCGATACCGTTGGAACTGCGATCGGCTGCTGAGCGGTCGGGGTCGGAAGGATAATAATGGTTTCAACTTTGGGTAGACGAGTGGGTTCACCTGATAGTGGGACACTCGTTGGACTTGGCTGAGCAATAGCGGCGGCACTGCCGATCGTCATCCAAAGACCCAACATGATTCCCGATCGTCCACCGCTGATCCATTGTGACATTGCCATTTCATCCACCTGAACTAAACATAGAATTGAGAAGCTTAAACTTAGACAATCTTAAAATAAGGAACGCAACTCCGAAGATTTGGTTCCCTATCTCTATCAATTATTTATCCATTCAAAACTCAAACTACCAAGTCTGAGGAATAATTGTGGGCTGTTGTTGCACTGGCATGGGCGTTTCTACAGGCGTTTCTACAGGTGCTGGCATCATTTCTGGGCGAGGCGTGAGCGGCGGGGTAACGGGGGACGAGTTGCTGAAGGTAAGCGGCGGAACTTCAGTAGCCTGCGCTGGAGTCCACTTCAGCGTTGTGTCCAAATTCGCGCGGTTGCCGTAAGGCGTGACCACGATGCGACTCCCGATGATATTGCCCAGTCTTACCCTTTCCAATCTAGAAAGGGTCGTCATTGTAGTGGTTCCATCGTCTAGATCTAGGTAAACCATGCTCCCAACAACGTTGTAAACGCGGCCCACGATTTTTTCATTGCCGTAAGCCACCGGATTTTGGGCTTGTGCGACCAAAACTTGCTTGTAGGTAGCGGTTTGAGGAACCCCATCAGACGTTTGCCCGATCGGGACCGATGATGGGACTAGGGGTGCCGATGAAGGTAAAGACCCTGTAGACGGTTCAGGGCGATCGGCAGCCATGGATGGATGGCTAACGAGTCCTAAGGCGATCGTTAGGCTCATCACAACACTTTGATTCAATGGATTCAACATAAACGTAGATCTCTTTGTGGTAATAATTTTTAGTAACAGTATTGAAAGTGATTGAAGATTGAGAATTAAGCGCCGAATTAATACGCCATGAGAGCGTTCATTCAAATGCTCCGTCACGGTTTAAAACGGTATCGATCACTCAAGTAAAGTTAGTTCACCGTGACTTCAATAAACTCTTCCTATTGAAGGAATTCTTTTTTTTGCAGGCGTCATTCCTCTGAAGAATAAATTTTCTCCGTCAGCCATTCTTAACGATTAATGGTTCCAATACTCACTGTTCTGCCGTTTTCTGATAGTGGGCCGTGGTTTAGCTTCCAAGTTTGAGCGCATCTAGGAGAAAGCTATAGACAAACCCAATTTTTAAGGCATTGAGGGCATCTAGGCCAAACGATCGGGCCATAAGCGGCTTTCCGCGATAGACCAAAAAGTTGACCGATTCAATGATGCCCGTTATGACCAACGCAACCCACGAATCATAGTGGGCCAATTGTCCTGTCGTCGTACTCGTAATATTTCCGAGCAGGAACCCAAATAAAAGTGCGATCGTCAGTCCAGTCAGTCGTTTCCAGGGATTACGAAACCAGCTCTCGACGCGGAGGCCCGATTCGTTCAAAATTCGATTTAGCCGGGTATCTTGCATAGAGCTTTGGGCGGGAAAAGATCTACATTGGGACTATTGTATTCCTACACTAGGATTATTATATTACTGTGACAAAAATTACTGCAAAATAATTGCGATTAGGACCCTGTGAAAAAACGAGTCACCCTGACCTTTCCCCGCCGCTACGTCCAAATGCCCGTTACGTACCGACTGGCTAAGGATTTTAACGTTGCAGCCAATATTATTCGCGCCCAAGTCGCCCCCAACCAAATCGGGAAGCTGGTCGTGGAACTTTCCGGTGACATTGATGCCCTCGATGCCGCTCTAGAATGGATGCGCACCCAAGATATCAATGTCTCTTTTGCTAGCCGCGAAATCTCCATTGATGAGGATCTGTGCGTTCACTGCGGACTCTGTACGGGCGTCTGTCCGACCGAAGCGCTAACCCTAGACCCTGAAACGGCGATGCTTGTCTTCACCCGATCGAGGTGCATTGTCTGTGAACAATGTGTCCCCACTTGCCCAACCAGTGCGATCGTGACGAGTTTTTAAGTTAAGCTCCGTTGAGGTAAAACGTAAAATGCATTTCCAATGTAGGAGTCTGCGCTATCTGTCCTTAATCCATCGATAATAGAATAGGGAATTCTTTGTGTTTTAAGGTGTCCGATTGTGAACCGATTTAAATCTCGGGTCGCCCTAATTGCGATCGCGCTTTCTGCGCTGGTTTTGTTGACTGGATGCGCATGGTGGTTAAACAAGTCGCCAGATAATCCAACTGCGACGGCCAAACTCGGCACCCGAACCGAAGGAAATCTCGCCCTTGGAAATCCGAGCAACGCAGGGAAAGATCCCAATAATTATCTCCTCACTCGAAAACAATTCACGCTCTCCTACAACAACACAAAACACATTCCTAATTGGGTCAGTTGGAAACTCACCGCTGCCGATATTGGCTCTGTCCCCCGTCGGAACAACTTCGATATGGACACCACTCTTCCTACGGGTTGGTATCAAGTCAAATCCTCTGACTACAGCGGAAGCGGCTACGATCGCGGTCACATGTGCCCTGCCGCCGATCGAAGTGCCAGCGTCGAAGATAACACCGCAACCTTTACCTTAACGAACATCATTCCGCAAGCCCGAGACAACAATCAAGGTCCGTGGGCTGAGCTAGAAGGCTACACCCGCGATCAAGTCAAACAAGGCAAAGAGGCTTATATTATTTCTGGTGGCTACGGTCAAAAAGGAGTCTTAGCGAAAGGGAAAGTGGCCATTCCGGCCAACACTTGGAAAGTGATTGTATTCACGGATAAAAATGCAGGTGGAGCGGCAGGTGTGACCAATCAAACGCGCGCGATCGCAATTGATATGCCCAATGAAGAAGGCATTAAAACAAAGAGTTGGAAACAGTATCTCACTACCATTCGAGACCTAGAGGGTAAGACAGGCTACGATTTTCTGAAAACGGTCCCTCAGACTGTGCAAGACCAAGTTGAACTCGTTCGCGATCGAGGTTAATACCCATCCTTCACCGCCGATCGTCTGGAGATAGTGAACTTACGGTGGACTGAAAACTGCACGACCCACCCCATCAAAATCCAGAGCGATCCCATGGTGATGAACATCAATCCAAAGAGATTACTCTGGGCACGATCGTCTTCGACTATCTCAAAGTCTAATGGGCTTGATCCTTTACTCGGCGTTGTATTTGCGATTCTAATAAAGCGATTGATTTGAGTAATATGCTGTTCCTTTTCTCGTTCATCTGACTTAAAATCTTCGGTCAGTGGAATGCTCCCATTTCCAGTGATTAAGACGACCCGATAAGCATTGCGAAACTTCCGCCCGACCTGTTGGATTTCAGCTCTTGTGATGGGGGTAATTTCGATCGGAGCTTCACGCGTTAGTCCAGTGGTTATGGTGCGCGTGCAGGATATCGACGGGGTGACTGACTGACTGACTGGTCGTCTACATTGAAGCTCCGTCAGTTGTCCCGCCCCCATTTCCATGATGCCCACGCCCACCGACACCGTTCCCACCGCCCCAAAAATCATCGTCGGCAACCAGCCTTTCGCCGCTTTGGGTTTGCGCTCACTCAGGTGCGATCGGTGACGCTGATGTTGCTTAAGTTCGATCGGAGTCCAGTCCATGATGAGTTGCTGACAGATAAGTAGCTTGTTTTAGTTTAATTCAATTTGGAGGGGCGATCGTTACGATCGTCATTCGATCGCGCCCTAGCCGTTTTGACTTATACAGGGCTTCATCAGCTTTCTGAATCACATCATCCATTTGCAATTGGGGATTGGGAATACAGGTCACAACGCCCATACTCAAGGTTACATAGTCTCCCACTGAAGAGCTTTCATGGGGAATCCGACAGTCTCTCAAGCGCTGATGGACCGACTCGGTGACGTGCTGTGCCCCGATCGTATCCGTTCCAGGCAACATAATCAAAAACTCTTCACCTCCAAATCGCACCACGAGATCGCCTGCTCGTCCGCCGAGCGTCATTAGCAATTGCGCCACCTGCATCAGACAAGTATCTCCTTCTAAATGCCCGTAGGTGTCGTTATAGCGTTTGAAATAATCAATATCAAGCAGAATAATAGAGAAAGGCTGCATCTCCCGCTGACATCGTTTCCACTCAATTTTAGAGACTTCTTTAAAATGAAGACGATTAGAGAGTGACGTTAAGGGATCTTGTCGGGCTTGGCGTTTGAGTTGTTGTTCCAGTTGTTTTCGATCGCTGATTTCCATCACAATAACCCCGACTTTAGAAATCAGATCATGGGTAACAATGGGGAAATAAGACATTAACCACGTTCGAGCTTCCGTTGGATGGTCAAGTGTCGTTCGAGTTTCCTCTTGATTCAAAATCGGCTGCCCCGTTAGCAGCACCTGCTCATAGACTGGAGCTAGGCTAGAGGCGCGATCGGGGGATACTTTTTGAATAGTTTGGCCCAAATGATCGACGATCGATCGGCCATTGAAATTAGCTAACAAATCATTGACTTGCACGTACTGCAACTCATCATTCACAATCCCCAACCCCAACGGAGCCGACGCAAAAAAACTATCCACAATGGACTTACTTTCCTGTAGCTCCGAGGTGCGACGATCGACTTGTTGCTCCAATGAGGCCAAGGTCTGCTCTAGCGCTAATTCCAATACTCTACGTTCATGAATCGCAGCGGCCAAAATAATATTAGTAACAGAGCAGACGGCAATAAAAGACTGCAACATTAATAAAGATTCATTGGACGATTCAGTCGGACCTAAGGATTTTGCGGTCATTGGAATTGCAATAGCAGCAATGATGGTAATTAAAGCACTGGTGAAAAAACTACCGAATCTAAAAGTAGACCACATCAGCAACGGTGGAAACATATATTTCATCGGATAGTGATTAATAAAAGTGAGCCAACTCAACCCCAAAATCAATCCGATGAGTAAGGCTCGTTCCATCCAGTGGGACGGCGGCACCTTGAGCTGCGATCGGCGTTTCCACAGCAACAATAGCGGTGTAAACAGCAGGCTTGCTAGCGCACTCGCAAGCCACCAAGTCATCCAGGAAATCCCATAGCCATCCCACGGCGAAGACTGAACAATCACATAAAGCGCCGTGACACTTATGGTCGCAGATAGTGCAGGCCCAATAATCGTAGCTAATATAAAAGCCGCAACCCGATCAACATGACTAAAGTCGATCGGCAATCCCGTGATTTGTTTGACCACAGCGATGATGACGATCGGCTGCAAACAGTTCCCCAAGGTAAAGATGACCGCTAGAGCAAGCACGTCAGACATCTCAAGCGATGAACCGAGCGCCAATAAATCCGGGAATAAAACCACTAGTGACCCGATAAAAATGCCCGGAATGACATTTCGACGGCCAAACCAAGATAGCCATGCAGTCGTCAACCCAGAGGGCAGCCAGACCGCAGAAACTTTATTCGGCAAGGTCGCAAAATCAAAGCTCAGTCTAGCAGCGACTGCATAGGCGATCGCAATCACGAGATTGAGCACAATCCATCGAATGAAAGAATTTAAAAAGAAAGAATGAATGGATTGAGAAAATCTTCTCAGAAAAGATTTTGGCACAGGGCAAAAAGGTTGAACGTTATCAGGAGAAGGATTCTTAAGAGTAACAACACAGCTACAAAATCCTTCATAAGTGAGATTACCCTAATTCACCAGACCTTGCACCCATATTGGACGAGATAGCGCACCTCTTCGGCTTCTGAGGCTGTTCTTAATCGCCTGTGCTTGGTTTAACCGTATCCAAATAGCTGCTAGCCTGCCGATGAAACATCTCAGCATAACGACCCTTCAGTTGAATAAGCGCATCATGATTGCCCTCTTCCAAAATTTCGCCGTGCTCCAATACGATAATCCGATCGGCGGTGCGAGCCAAGGAAAGCCGATGGCTAATAACAACAGCCATTCTTCCCTTGGCAAGAGTGCGGAATATTTCGTAGATTTCGTGTTCATTCTTTGGGTCTAGTGCAGCAGTGGGTTCATCAAAAATCACCAGTTCAGCCGTCCCCAATCGAAGCAACGCACGCGCTATCGCAATTCGCTGCCACTGTCCGCCAGAGAGGTCCATTCCGTTTTCGAGTTGCTTACCGAGCGGCGTTTCTAGGCCATACTTCAGGTCTAAAATCACTTGATGAATTCCGGCATTTTTAAGCACATCTTCCACGGATTTGTCATCATGGAGCTTCGGCAAATAGCCCCAGCCGACATTTTCTCGGGCCGTCGCAGGAAACCGGGCGTAGTCCTGCATGACCACCGCAATGCGCGATCGAAGTTCAGATAGGGCCAGATTTTTGTAATCAACGCCGTTCCAGGTAATGCTTCCGGAGGTTGGATCGTACAATCGCGCTAGCAATTTCCCTAGCGTTGTCTTTCCCGCTCCATTTTCACCCACTAAGACAATCATTTCACCGGGTTTTACATTAAAACTCACCTGTTTCAAAATCGGCTTCTCGCTGCCGGGATAGCCGAAGCTGAGATTTTTGATGTGCAGACCATTCCCACGATCGGGCAGCGGAACGACATCGACTGTATCGAGAAGCTGCGGCTGAAGATCCAGAAGCTGGAAGATGGGACGAGTCGCGAGTGCAACATCATAGATATCGCCAAGATTACTGACCAGGGTGTAGACACTGCGCTTAAGTTGAATAATAATTCCGGTGTAAAGTGCAATGTCGCCCAGCGTAAACTTTCCTGTCACTACGCCAAAGATGACATAAAGATAAGGGATGCTAGAGCCAATGCCGCTAAAAATGGCAAGACTAACCAGCGCGATCGTTCCTTCCCGTCGAATCGATTGCATTTGTTGAAATAGACGATCGAAGATTTCACGCCATCGATCGAGCATAATATGCTGAAGCGAAAATAATCGAATTTCTTTCGCATAATTGTCTTCTTTAAGCAACTTGGCATAAATGCCTTTTTCCCGTGAAAGCGTTGCCTGGGACTCTTCTACTCGCCAACTTTTTCTGGAGTAACGCAGATCAATGATGACGGAGGGTACAGCAAATCCTAAAAGTAGAACCGGAACCCAAAGCTCAATGCTCGCTGCAAAAAAGACCGCTGGTACCAGGGTAAAAATCCCCATAAAGAACCCCGAGAAAATGAACGCCAGCCGTTGCATTCGCTGGATTCCTTTTTCGGTTAGCTGGACGATGTTAAGGAGATCAGGATTTTCAAACAACGCAATGTCGTTAAAATTCGCAATTTTATCAATTACTTGGCCTTCAATCGTACCCTGAACTCGATCGCGCAGTGCCGCAAACATTTGAGTGTCAATGGACGATACCGATTCGATGAAAATATTAATGCCAATCAGGGCGATCGTGGCATTCATCAATTGAGGATGCGCGGCAGCGATAGTCCAGGGATTGGCGGCGGTGGTGCGATCGCTTCCTGCTAGTGCCGCTACTTGGTCAATAACGACCTTGCTGTAATAAAGCGCTAGAGACGGACCTGCCCCACGGATGAGATTAAAAATCCCGATTTGCCAAAGTTCGCGGGGGGCGGCTTGGATGACGAGTTTTAAGCTACGGATGAGGGCTTGACGGATGTCCGGTTTTTCAGCGGCCTCTAAATCGTTGGAAGGCAATGGGGGAGTGATAGAGGTCATAGTTTCGACAATAATTTCGAGATAGGCTCTAGATACAGCGTTTACAGACCCAATTTTGCAGTGTGGCACTCTAAATCTGCGATCGTCTGCTAGACTCAGAGCAATCTTTTGCACCATTTCTACCCTTACCATTATGACTCAGCAATTGGACATCCCCTCTTCGACCCCGATGAAGGTCAATGCAAAGAGCAAGGCAACTCAGGCTGTGTCCCGTAAGCGTCTACCTGTTTGGGCTTCAGTGTTAATTGCGACCAATGGGATTGGGCTGTTGGGGGTTTCTATTGCGTTTGCAAATCCGGCCTTGACGAACCGAGTGCTTCATCATCCTCGCGTCGCACCGTGGATTGAACGGGTCTTCCCATTGGGTTTGTCCATGAGAGAAGAGACCCCTCCTACTCCAGCGCCTATCGGAGGGGCGGCGGTCCGAGAGGTGTCGGCACTCAGCGATCGGACGTCGTTAACTTACGAGCAGTGGCTAGAGGTATTGAAGCAAGAAGCGGCAGCGGTGGCCAAGCAGCAGCCTGAGCGCTTAACGGTGTTACTAGGTGATTCATTGAGCTTGTGGTTTCCGGCGGATCAATTGCCGAGCGATCGCACTTGGTTGAACCAAGGGATTTCGGGGGATACGACAGCGGCAATGGCCAAGCGGATCTCGTTTCTTGATGAGACGAAGCCTCAGACCCTGTTTGTGATGGCCGGAATCAATGACTTCAAGAAAGGCAGCACGGTAGACGAAGTGCTTGAAAGCTACCGCACCATGATTCAGAACTTTAAGCAAAAACATCCTAGTTCTGAAATTGTGATTCAAGCCGTGTTGCCTCACGGAGCCGAGATGACGGGAGTGGACGACCCTGAGCAGGTGTTAGCGATTCCGAACGATCAAATTGTAAAGTTCAATCAAAAACTGGTCAGCCTAGCGAAAGAAGAGCAAATCTTGTTTTTAAATCTGCATCCATTGTTTGCAGACAAAGAAGGCTTTCTACGATCGGACCTCACCACCGACGGACTGCATTTAAATCCATCCGGCTACCTAGTGTGGAGCACCGCCTTGCAGACCTTCAGCCAAACGCAGTTGCGCAATTCCGACGTTGCCATTCCTACCGCCCAAGCCTCACCCGAAACCGTCCCCGCGAATTCGGAAGTCCAATAAATCGAACCGACGAAGAATCTCATAGGGTTCTGTGGCACTGACCCGGCTCGCCAGGGATTTAAGTCGATCGAACGTTACCGTTTGGTCGCCAGTTAAACCAGTCCTTTGTTACGTAGTTTCGATTGTGGGTGTCACCCATGTAAAAGGTTATTGATTTGAGGCTGATTCAGTGATGGCCTGAGATTTTCTAGATCTAACTAGCAAGCCATGTTTAGGCGCAAAGATCATTGCTATCACAAATAACAACGTTTGTAGTACAACAATACATCCCCCAGTTGAGCCATCAATGTGATAGCTGATATACGTGCCCATGACGCTAGAAAACACGCCGGAAGCCATCGAAATCAGGATCATGTGATCAAAACAATCGCTTAACAAGTAAGCTGTTGCACCTGGAGTGACCAGCATGGCCACAACCAAAATAATGCCGACCGTTTGTAGTCCAGCAACAGCAGTAAGCGAGAGTAAAGATAGCAGAACATAGTAAAGAAATGTGATATTCAAGCCAATTGAACGAGCATGAGTCGAGTCGAAGCAAAACAGAATTAAATCTTTTCGCAAAATCGCTAATGTGACTAATGTGATCAGACTAATCACAATGGTCTGAAAAATATCGCCATCGGAAATTCCTAAGACATTCCCAAACAGAATATGCGTCAGATCGATCGAGCTTTTTATTTTAGAAACTAGCACTAATCCCAACGCAAAAAATCCGGTAAACACCAAACCAATCACCGTATCTTCTTTAACCCGCGTTTTTGACTTGATGAACCCGATCGCTATCACAGAACCGACCCCAAACACAAATGCACCCACTGCAAGGGGGATATTTAGCACATAGGCGATCACAACCCCCGGCATGACGGCATGAGAAACCGCATCGCCCATCAATGCCCAACCTTTCAACGTCATGTAACAAGAAAGTGCCGAACAAACCACTCCCACCAATGCACTGACCAAAATTGCCTTGAGCATGAATTCATGCTGTAACGGCGCAACAAACCACTGAACTAAATCCATTAGAAAACCTCCTTACTGACCTGGCTTTTTGCAGAAGAGAAATCACCCACCGAACCGCCAAAGGTTCGAGACAGGTTTTCCTCAGTAAACACCTCAGATGTCTCGCCATAAGCCAAAATACTGCGATTGATCAAGACGACCTGATCGCAAAATGTTGTGATTGAGGCTAGGTCATGGGTTGAGATCAGGATTGTATGTCCGGCGTGACTGAGTTCCATCAGCAGACTGATCATCATTTTCTCGGTTTTGATATCGACACCCGCAAACGGTTCATCCAATAGCAAGACCGTTCCCTGCTGCGCCAATGCTCGCGCAAAAAAAGTACGCTTTCTCTGTCCACCAGATAGCTCACCGATTTGGCGATCGCTCATTTCCCACATTTGCACACGCTCTAAACTCGCTCTTACAGCTTGCTTATCCTGCAATCGCGGTATGCGGAGCAAATTCATATAGCCATAGCGTCCCATCATCACGACATCATAAACGCTGACCGGGAAGTTCCAGTCCACCTCCTCCGACTGAGGAACATACGCTACTAGACTACTTTTTTGCACTCGCCGGATGGGTAATCCATTAATTAGAATTCGTCCGCTGACTGGCTTGACAAATCCCATAATGGCTTTGAATAAAGTGGATTTGCCCGCCCCATTCATTCCGACCAATCCACAAACTGTTCCTGCCTTCAGTTTAAGCGAGGCATTGTGCAACGCCACTTTGCCATTATAGGCAACCGTCACATTTTCAATGTCAATGCTGATTGTGTTCATGATCTCCTCTACTTGCTCTGTAAGCCTTTGATTAAGGTATTAACGTTGTATTCCAAAAGTTTGAGATAGGTTGATGCTGGTCCATCGGCGAGCGATAAAGAATCGACATAAAACACACCCGAAAATTTTGCACCTGACTCCTTTGCTACCTGAAGTTGAGCGTTGTTACTGACGGTACTCTCGCAAAACACAGCAGGAATCTGATTTGTCTTGACGATATTAATCACTTTCTCCATTTGCTTTGGGGTGGATTGCTGTTCGGCATTGACGGCCCAAAGATAAACTTCCTTCAAGCCGTAGTCTCGGGCAATGTAAGAAAATGCGCCTTCACAACTTACGATGTAGCGTTTATCGGCGGGAACCGCTGCGATGGCTTGTTTCAGTTTTTTATCGATCGCCCGAATCTGCTCGCTGTAAGTTTTTGCATTTGCATTATAGGTTGCGACATTAGCTGGATCCAGATTCCCTAGCGCCTTACGAATATTTTCAACGTAAATCACAGCATTTCTAGGCGACATCCAAGCATGGGGATTGGGCTTGCCCTTATAAGCATCCTCGGCAATGCTGACGGGTTCAAATCCTTCACTCAAAGTCACATGGGGGACTTTTGGAAAGCTGTTGTAAAAGCGATCCGCCCAGCGCTCTAAGTTCAACCCATTGTCTAAAATCAAATCAGCATCTTTCCCCCGCGTTAAGTCACTAGGAGTGGGTTCATAGCCATGAATTTCAGCACCTGGCTTAGTAATCGATTCGATGATCGCTTTATCACCTGCCACATTTTGCGTCATATCGGCCAGAACGGTGAACGTTGTAAGAATCACTTTTTTGTCTTTTCGAGCAGAGGGAGTCGCAGTGATAGGACTAGATTGGTCACGCTGCTGAGGTTGAGTTGTGGAGGTACACCCACCGAGCCAAACACCTACCAGTAAACTCATCAGCCCGATTGGATAAGATTTGATGACTCGAAAATGCTTGCTATAAAACGATTGGCAATTCATGTCTGCTTTTCATAATCTTTTCATCTTTTACAAAAGTACCACGAAGTGAGGAAATTATGAAAGAATTATGAGAACAAAGATTCGCAATTGTGCCAGCCGTATGACAACCTGATTGGATTCGAGTGGCAAAGTGGATGAGTGTCATAGTAGAGTTTACTTGCAGATGCTCAACCGGGACGATCGACGGTCTGATCTGTGGTTTAATCGGCCTCGACGTGAATAATCGCCGGTTGCTCCTGATGTCTTATTTTGCTCATCATCGACACAGAGAATAACAATCTTTTCCATGGATGACTCGGGCTACGTCCGAAACGGTAGTGTTGAGTTAAGTTGTATCGAAGCGGGAGACAGTGAGTATGCCGATCGGATCTCTCCGTCCAAAACATATTGCATTTTTAGAAGCCTGTCTGATCGGCTTGCTCTCAGGTGCCGCAGCCGTGGGGTTGAAACTGGGCGTTGGCTGGGTCGGGGGCTTGCGGATGTGGGGCGTGGGACAGAGTAGTGCGATCGTCGTGCTGCCTATTTTTGGCGGGGTGGCGGGATGGCTGTCGGGGGTGTTGATTCAGCGCTTGGCACCGGAGGCGGCGGGGAGTGGAATTCCGCAGGTGAAGTCGGCGTTGGCCTATTTGCCCATGCAGCTTGGGGGACGGGTCGCTGTGGTGAAGCTGCTTAGTACGATATTGAGCTTGGGCGCAGGACTCACCCTTGGACGTCAGGGTCCGACGGTGCATTTGGGGGCGGCTATTGCATCTCAAGTTAGCGAATGGGTTCCCACGTCTCCCGATCATCGGCGGCATTTGCTGGCAGCGGGGGCAGCAGCAGGACTGGCCGCCGGGTTTAATGCCCCGATCGCAGGCGTGTTGTTTGTGGTCGAAGAGCTGCTGCAAGATGTGTCGGGATTGACGCTCGGGACGGCGATTTTGGCTTCTTTTGTGGGGGCGGTGGTGTCGCGGCAGTGGGGCGGGCAGGAGTTCACGTTTAGCCCGAATTGGACGGATATTCAGCCTTACTTCAGTGCTTGGGAAACGCCTTTTTTTCTGCTATTGGGTGCGTTGGCTGGAGGACTCGGAGTCGTCTTTGTGCGGGGGATTGTGGCGAGTCTGGACCTGTATAAACAACTTCGGCTGAGTTTGCCGGGGCAGATTGCGATCGCGGGGTTACTAACCGGACTCGTTCTGGCATTGTCGCCCGATATTTTGCGCGACAATGCTAGCTTGCAAGAAGTATGGCGCACGAGTCAATTTTCGTGGCAGTCGATTCTGTTGATTTTTACGGTGAAATTTGGACTGACGCTAGTGGCCGTGGGATCGGGCGCTCCGGGAGGACTGTTTGCGCCGTCGCTTATTTTGGGATCGGCGTTGGGCTATCTCGTCTGCTACGGGACCAGTGCGATCGCATCACCTATGGGATTTCATCTCGGGACCGACGCTGGAGCTGGGTTTAGTGTGACCTTCGCCCTAGCCGGGATGGCGGCGTTTTTTAGTGCAGTGACGCGGGGACCGATTACGGCTATTGTGATTGTGTTTGAGATGACTCAGGAGTTTTCGTTAGTGTTGCCGCTCATGATCGCCTCCGTGAGTGCGTATCTGGTCGGTGAAGCCATCATGAGCGGGTCGGTTTACAAGTATCTTCTGGCCCGAAATGGCATTGATCTCAAGTCAACCACGCCGATGGAAAACCGACTCTCCGGCTTAACCGCCGCTGATATCATGCAGCGCCAAGTGGAGACCTTTGCCCATACGCTCAGCGTGGATGAGGCCAAGCAAATTTTCTTGCGATCGCCCCATCGAGGCTACCCGGTGATCAATAAGGGGAAACTAGTGGGAATGATCACGCGGTCGGATTTTGCAAAGTTAGAAGTACTAGAAGAATCACAAAGTTTATCGTTAATAACATCATCAACTACATTGCCAAATGCATCACTGAGCACAACGCCACTCGACGTTAGTAGCATCATGACGCGAAAACCGATCACCGTCCGAGGCTATGACCCGCTTTCTCAAGTGCTCTACTCGCTGAACCATTACAAAATTGGGCATCTCCCCGTCATGGATCAGTCCCAAATCCTCGGCATCATCACCCGTGCCGATATCATTCGCGTCGAATCGGAACAGCTTTGCGGTCGATCGGGTGCGCGGGATTTGATTGCCAAAAACGACCCGTCTTATGTGATTTATCAAACGCGCGATCCAGCGATCGGTCGGGGCAAAATCCTGCTTCCGATTATCAATATTCAAACCGCCCCCGCCCTGCTTGATCTAGCGGCGGGCATCGCAGCCGATCGAGGCTACGAACTCGAATGCCTTATGGTCGCTGTCGTCCCCCGCTTTCGTCCCCCCGCCCAAAGCGCCGTCTCCACCACTGAATACCGCAAAGTTCTCCGCGCGGCTAAACGGCTTCGCGATCGATACAGCATTTCCGTTCACACTCAAATTCGCGTGTCCCACGATGTTTCCAGTGCGATTCTTGAAGTGATTCGCGACCGACATATTGATCTGCTGATCATGGGCTGGAAAGGCACAACCGACACGCCCGATCGGATCTTTGGGACCGTGGTGGATACGCTGGTTCGTCAAGCCACCTGCGATGTTATGCTGGCAAAAATGGGCCAAACCTCGCAGCTTAATCGCTGGCTGATTCCGACCGCCGGAGGACCGCACTCAGCACGGGCGATCGCATGGCTACCCGGTTTGATGAAGCAAGGTCCTCATCCTGAAGCCTTCCTTTGTCATGTTAGCGATCCCGGCGTTGAACCGGAGGTCAGCATAGGTGCGCTCGATCGGGCCTGTCGATCGTTGCAATCACGGGTTCATTGCACCACCCATTCGATTGCCGTTTGTAGCCATTCCATTGCCGATGCATTAATTGATCTCGCAAGCGTTAACGCCTGCGATGCAATTTTGCTCGGTGCAACGCAGACGGGACTGTTGCAACAAGTGATGCAGTGGAATATTCCAGAAGCCGTTGCCAAGCGATCGACCCAGACGGTGATCGTGGTTCGAGGAGCACTGCCGGAGTGTTAAGGCTACTTTTAATAAAGAACTTACCCGGAGGCCCCCCAGCCCCCAATTCTGGGGAAGCATGATTCCGAAGCCCCCAGAATTGGGGGTTGGGGGCGGTTCGCCAGGGTATTTTTTTCACACAGATCCCTTAAGGGTTTGGAGCCTGCCGAAACGCCTCTCCTACCCATTCCACCTGCTTCGGCACATTGATCGCCCGAAATAGGCCAATCGCCATGCCTTTATCCTGCCAAGCTTTTTTCTCTTCTCCTAGGGATTTATAGGTCAACCCGCGCTGGGCATAGGCTCCTGCCAAATCACACTTCGCCCCCAGAGTGTCTAATAACTCGATCGCCTGATTGTGACGGTCGATCGCCTTAGACATTTGGCCAAACTTGCGATAGATTTGCGCAGAGGCACTAAGCGCCATGGCATAAATGGGAATAAAATCCAACGCCTTTGCGACAATTAACACTTCTTGGAACAGCTCTAATGCTGCTTCGTACTCACCTAAATTACGATAGGCATGTCCCAAATACAACAGACTATGGGCTTGTCCCCAACTGCTACCTGTCGGAATCAATTCATAGGTATTGATCGCGTGCATATAATCTAATGCAACGGTTTTTTCACCCCAGCCCGAATACAAATACGCAAGACAACAAGCCGCATAGCGTTGGTATCCAGTAGAAGAATTATCAACCGATAAGTCATACACCAGTTTAAATTCTGCAATGGCAGCGTCAATGTCCCATCGGTCGCGATGGCACAAGCCCAGATTCAACAATGACGAAATCCGAAGATGCTTGAGACACTGGTCTTCAGCGATCGATTGAGCTTTTCGGTGATATGTTAGGGCGCGATCGAGATCGCCCGTTGCGCGGTAGGTATAACCAAGCAAATTATAGAGCCGACCGAGGTCCAAATCGGCATCGACTTTATTCAGAATCGGTTCAGCCGTCTCAATAATCTGTTGGAGCGATCGGAACCGATACAGCACCCACCCAAAGGACAACTGGTCACCCCACAGGCTAGAGACTGGCTGCACTAGGATGTCACAGGCTCTGTCATAGTCCTTCATGTCTAGAGCATGATAATACGCTTCCAAAAAAGGACGGGTATGCTCAACTTTTTCAATGCGTGCGGGAGACGCTAACCAAAACCCGATCGCACGACCATGGGCAACCGTCCAATCCGACGTGTAGCGCAACCGCTGCCGTGCTTCGGCATGAATCATCGGGTGTAACCAAAAGATATCACCCCGCCGAGATTCAACGAGCGCTAGGTTTTGCAGGGATCGAACCACCGATCGCCGCTCCGATTCTGGAACATCCCACAACAGCGCATTGACCCCAGAAATGGTGATGTGGGACGGCATTTCATAGCGGTAGCAGCCCAGACGACAGAGCAAATCGTAGGCATGTTTGTATTGCTGACGGAGTTTTTCAAATTGACTGGCGACGAGTTCTTGAAGTTGACAGTCATTCAGCACATTTCGATCGCAGTTTTTCCAATAGGCTTCAGGGTCCCCTTCATAGCGATCGCGCACTTCCCCCCTCAAGATTTTCATCGCCGTCGCATTGCCCTGACAGGCATCCCACATCTCTTGAAGCACCTGAGTCGGAACGATAATACCGTGGGAATTAAAGGCTCTTTTCCACGCCTCTGCCGATAGCCCTTGTAATGAGTGCAAGGTCAGATTCACCAAGTTTTCTTGAATCACTTCGCGGCTCGTGATCAGCGTTAATGTTTGAGGCCCATGGTCCGCCAACATTCGGAGCAAATCCAAATACGATCGCGCATCCGGTCTAAATCGTCCTCGACCATCCAGCAGCGCATCGAAATTGTCCAACAGCACACCGATCGGTCTCTGGGTTTGCTCTAGCCGCTGACGTAGACAATAGCGCAACCGATCAAGATTGCTATGAAAATCTCGACCAACTTCTTCATTAAAGTGTTGTTTTAGCCAAGTTTCGACCTGTTGTTCGGCAGACGGACTCCGGGCCGACTCCGGCGGAATCCAGCATTCCAACACCACCGAGAACTGCTTTTGTTCAAAAAACTTCCGGGCAAGATGCGTTTTTCCCATCCCGCCAGCGCCATGGATCAAAATCGCTGACGATCGTTCCTGATGCCATTTTCGATCGATCGCCGCAACGTCTTCATCGCGTCCCAAAAACGTCGGATCATAATTCATCAATTCCCGATCATTCCTTGATTCTCGATCGATGTTATCTAAAGATTGAGGATCAAACCGTCCGACTTCAATTCGTTCAACGACAGCAGCTTCAACTTTGATCTTCTCCTCAACCATCGTTCTCAAATTCTGCTTTGTGACTCGTTCTCCCAAAAGCTGCGAAAGTTGTTGCAGCAGTTCTGATCCGACTTCTCGAATGTAGTCGTGATCGCGATGATGTTGAAGCGCAATTTTTTGATAGGTGTCTCGGTTCCAACAACCCCGAAACACTTGACATTTCAGGTCTGCAAACTGCGTTAAATGAGCAGCCTTGAGGGATTGGTTCAGCCAAAACAATGCCTCATCTGCATTCAGCGATTCATTCATCATCATGATGGCGATCGGGTGTGCGTTGGGTATGGAACTTGCGTCCGAATATTTTAACGGTAACGTAAACTTCCTCGTTTCGGGGGTTCACTTTTAGTTCGCGTCTTTGAATAGCTGCACCATTCATCGATTTGAGCCAACACACCGCTAGATTCGGGCGAGGCCAACCCACAAATTCCCACAAATTCCTAAATCGACTGCGATCCCTACCCACGACCTACCCAATAAGCCCCACAAAGCATCCCCACAGATCTCCCCACACCGTCCCCACAGACGATCGCATCCCGTCTCATTTAGATTAAGTGCATGGAATCAAACCCGTTAAAACAGATTCACTTCACCGTCCCGATTTATTTAAATAAACCCGATTCACTTCACTATTCCAAACGGAGGACGCCTTATGAGTTTTCAACTGCCCTTCACCCCGATCGTCAAACGCCCTTCATTTCACAAACCCAAACCCCTTCGCACCGACTATCGATCGCCCGCTGCCAACCCACTCCGCCAGTATGGACCCTTTGTGACACTGGCTAAGATGGTGGTGAAAGGTCTTTCCCTAGGAGCGCTAGGATTTGGCATCTCCATGCTGATCTTTGCCGCCTTAGAACAGCAGTCCAGCTTGGTACTCCTGTGGAAAATCTGGCAAGCCGCCTGGAAACCACTTGCAACCCTGGCCCTCTGCTTAGGGACGCTGGCTGCGATCGAAGACTCGTTCCGATAGAAAAGGCACGCCTTACTCCGTCTCTCAATCTCAGGAGCCGGAGTGACATCCTAAAATGTAACGAAAGATATCGAGCTTCTCAGAAGTCAACCCTAATCTCCTTAGAATTGATGCATGTAAAACGCTGTAAGGACTCATGTCACACTTGTTTACAAAATGACCGAGAAACCCCAAAACGTTTTAATCTATTTGAAATACGCCTGCGCCTGGGGTTCGTGCCTGCTGAAGGTTGGTTCATCCTCGCCCAAGTGATAGTCAAAATGCTGCTAACAGATCCCTAGGGAGTTAAGAAATCCAATGAGTGTTAAGGCAAGTGGTGGAAGCTCTTTAGCACGCCCACAACTCTATCAAACCGTCGCATTGACCACGATCTCTCAGGCGGAACAGCAAGATCGCTTTCCTGCAAAAAGTGAACTAGATCAACTGACGCAGTACTATGCTTCAGGTTTCAAACGTCTAGAAATCGCTCAGACCCTGACTCGATTTTCTGAATTGATTGTCTCGCGCGCCGCGAATCGGATTTTCACCGGGGGATCGCCCATGGCGTTCCTGGAAAAGCCCGTCGAACAACCCGTGATGACGATCGCCGGAACCGTGCTCAACACAACGGAAGCGATGAAACTAGGGACGGCAACCTATGCCCAGTCTCCTAGCAATAGTAGTTTGGGTGGCTTGAAATCTGCATTAACCTCCAGCGGACCAATTCCTCCTGGATTTCGCCCGATCAACGTGGCACGCTACGGACCGGGGAACATGAGCAAGTCGCTACGGGACATGAGCTGGTTCTTGCGCTACACGACTTACGCCATTGTGGCGGGCGACCCTAGCATCATTGAAGTCAATACCCGTGGCCTAAAAGAAATTATCGAAGCCGCTTGCTCAACGGCAGCTACGATCGTCGCGCTCCAAGAGATGGCCGCAGCGTCTCTGTCCTACTTTAAAAAAGACGCACAGGCCACGGAACTCATCGATCAATACTTCACCCTGTTGATCAATGAGTTCAAAGCACCCTCGCCGTCCAACAAAGTTCGCCAGCGTCCGACCAAGGATCAGCAAGGTCTGTACCTGCCTCAAATATACTTCAACGCAGCCGAGCGGCGTCAGAAGTTCGTGATGAAGCGCGGTCTGTCGGCCATTGAAAAGAACGACGTCATCAAGGCCGCATACCGTCAAGTCTTCGAGCGTGACATCACCAAGGCATACTCCCAAAGCATCTCGGATCTTGAATCCAGGGTCAAAAACGGCGAAATCTCCACCAAAGAATTTATTCGTCGCCTTTGTTCCTCGCCTTTATACCGTAGCCAGTTCTTCACGCCCTTCATTAACAGCCGTGCGCTGGAATTGGCGTTTAAGCACATTTTGGGTCGGGGTCCATCGTCACGCGAAGAAGTCCAGAAGTACTTTTCTATTGTCTCGTCCGGTGGTCTTAAGGCACTTGTGGATGCGTTGATTGACTCGGATGAGTACAGCGATTACTTTGGCGAAGAGACCGTGCCCTACCTGCGTGGCTTGGGTCAAGAGGCGCAAGAATGTCGTAACTGGGGTCCACAACAGGATCTGTTCAATTACAGTGCGCCGTTCCGCAAAGTGCCGCAGTTTATTACGACCTTTGCTCAGTACGATCGGCCTCTGCCTGAACAACACGTTTACGGTCGCGGCAATGACCCGATTGAAAATCAGTTTGGTGCGATTTTCCCCAAGGAAACCCGCAACCCCAACAGCAACCCAGCGCCGTTCGGCAAAGACACCCGTCGTCTGCTGATTACACGCGGACCCGGCATCAACAACCAAGTCAGCAACCCTGCCGCGCGCGGTGTGAATCCCGGAACCCTCGGTCCCAAGGTCTTCAAATTTGACCAGTCGCCGAGCTTTACAGGCTTAACTGGCAGCTCGTCCGGCAAGAAGGGATCAGCCTCCCTGCGATCGCCCTCAACTCAAGGCGTGAGCATCAAGTTCTCAGAAAGCTCAACCCAAAAACTGATCAAGGCGTGCTACTTCCAGGTCTTTGGTCGCGACCTATATTCGGGTCAGCGGTTAACTCAAGACGAGAGTAAGCTAGAAAACGGTGAAATCACCGTGCGTGAATTTATCCGTCGTTTAGCTAAGTCCAGCGTCTACGTCAAGATGTACTGGACTCCGCTTTACGTCATGAAGGCTATTGAGTTTGTCCATCGTCGTCTGTTGGGCCGTCCCACCTACGGACGGAATGAGACCAATAAGTACTTTGACATTGCTGCTAAGAAGGGCTTCTATGCCGTGGTTGATGCGATCATGGATACGGAAGAGTACTACCAGACCTTCAGCGAAGATACGATTCCCTACGAACGCTATGTCACCGCAGCGGGCTACTCCGCTCGGATGAATCGCATGGGAACTATAGGCGATCGCGGCACCGCACAGACTGCCCCTGCCGCAGGACCCGAGCGCTTTATCGAACTTGGATCGGTGGGCATCGATCGGGCGCTGTCGGATCAGACCAACCGAATCGCGCAAGGCGTCAGCAAAAAGCGCGAACAAACCAAAGTGTTCAAGCTCACTAACCTATCGGAAAAAGCCAACATCGAAGTTATCATGGGCGCGGCTTATCGCCAGGTCTTCGAGCGCGACATTGCACCCTATATGGCCGAACAGGAATTTGTGTCCCTGGAAAGCCGACTGCGCAATGGCGAAATCACCCTCAGAGAGTTTGTGGAAAACCTTGGTAGCTCAAAGCTCTACATCAAGGAGTTCTACACGCCCTATCCAAACACCAAGGTCATTGAGCTTGGGACCAAACACTTCTTGGGCCGTGCGCCGCTCGACCAGTCAGAAATTCGCAAGTACAACCAGATCTTAGCCACCCAAGGTCTGAAAGGCTTCGTGAATTCCATGGTCGGCAGTCCTGAATACGCTCAGGCGTTTGGGGAAGATGTGGTGCCCTATAACCGCTACCTCACCCTGCCTGCGGCCAACTTCCCCAATACCCAGCGCTTGTACAACAAGCTCACCAAGCAGGACAGCAAGGTCGAAATCCCGAGCTTTGTTCCAGCAACCTCTCCGATTGATGTCGCAACACTGCCAATGATGGCGAGCGCGATCGCGTCGAACAAACCACACTAGGACAATTAAAGACTAGGACAATTAAAGCTAGGGCGATTAAAGCTAGGGCGATTGAAGTTAGGGCGATTGAAGCAAATCGCCTGATTGGGATCGCTTGCTTTGTTATCTAAAAGAATATAATAAGGGGATGAACCCATCAGTTGAGGCTTGATCGTTACAAACGATCGGCCTACTGGAGGTTCATCCCCTTGTTTTTTGAGGCCGTGAAGGATTCTGACCGATTCAGTCCATAGCTTCACTGTTCGCTTGGTTCTCTTAAAACATGGGTATCTTTAAAACAACGGTGAATCTGTTCGTCTCCCCGGTATTCTTGTCTTGCTATGAATCAGACTCCCTCGCCTCTATCGGGTGCTCTAACGCTCTCCAGCAATCATTTCTCGTCCTTTCTTACGGCTCTGACGCCCGATCGCTTCCGGGAAGTGGTCCACGAAGTCGAATACAAACTTCGCATCGTCAATCAAACGCTGTCATTGCTCGATATGCAGGGGTTTGATTCGATTCTGGACGAGATGCTGAACTCCATCACCGAAAAAACCGGAGAACTGCTCAGCGCCGATCGCACGACCATCTATTTGCTTGACGAGGCCAAAAACGAACTTTACACCACCGTCATTGGCAACAACGGACGATCGCGGGAAATCCGAATTCCCACGGACCAAGGCATCGCTGGAGAAGTGGCCCAAACGCTTAAGCCTGTCAACATTCCCTTTGATTTTTTTGACGATCCCCGATCGCAGCAAGCCAAACAGCAGTACGAAAAAACAGGCTATCGCACCTACACGATGTTGACATTGCCCCTCCTCTCAGATAAAGGTGAGTTGGTGGCCGTCATTCAGTTGATCAACAAGCTCAGTCTGGAGAGCAATCCCATGGATGCTCTGGAAAATCGGATTGATTATGCGGGATTTAGCTCCTCAGACGAAACTATTTTTCGCGAATTTACGCCCTGCATTCGCCTAATTTTAGAATCCTCTCGCTCGTTTTACATTGCCGCTCAGCGTCAGTGCGCCGCCCAGGCCCTTACGAAAGCCACCCAATCCCTGAGCCAAAGCCGCTTAGATCTGGGCGAAACCTTAAAGCGCGTCATGACCGAAGCCAAACAGCTTATGCACGCCGATCGCAGCACCCTGTGGTTAATTGATGAAGATAACCATGAAATCTGGACTCGCATTCCGGTGGCCAATGGCGCTGAAAAAGAAGTTCGTATTCCAATCGGCACTGGATTTGCTGGAAAAGTGGCCGAGACCGGGGAACCGATTAATATTTCATTCGATCTCTATGACCAACCGGGCGCTGAAACCGCCAAGCGAACGGATCAAGAAACCAGCTACCGGACCTGTAGTCTGCTATGTATGCCCGTTTACAACCCTGAAGGCGACCTGATTGGCGTCACGCAGCTCGTTAACAAACGCAAACAAGGCGAATATCTAGCCTATGATTCCCGCGATTGGCCCCAAGCGCCAGACTGTTGGCAAGCAAGCTTCAATGGCAGCGATCAAGAGTTCATGCACACCTTCAATATCCAAGCAGGCGTCGCATTGCAAAATGCCCGACTGTTTGAGACTATCAAGCAGCAGGAACAGCTTCAGCGCGATATTTTGCGATCGCTCTCCAACGGCGTCATTTCCACCGATCCCACGGGCAAAATCATCTCCGCCAACGAAAGCGCCAAACGACTCCTCGGCTGCGATGAGACCATTAGTTTAGCAGGCCAAGAAATCACCCACCTCATCCGCGTCGATCGCGCTAATTTCCGCCGCTGGATCAGCAATGCCCTCAACCCCAGCGAAAAAGATCGCCAACAATACTACCCCGAACAAACGCTCATCGCTATCCAAGGTGGCGGACAGCACTGCGTCAACCTGTCTATAAATACGATCGCGTCCCCCGACGACGAAAGCCATATTCTCGGGGCACTTGTGGTGATGGACGACATCAGCGACGCCAAACGACTGAAAACGACCATGTATCGCTACATGACCCAGGAGTTAGCCGAGCAGCTTCTCGAAAATCCGGATGCAGCCCGAATGGGCGGCGATCGTAAGGAGGTGTCTATTCTGTTTTCTGACATTCGCAGCTACACCACCATGACCGAGACCCTAGCCGCCGAAGAAGTAGTCGAGATGCTAAATGAATACTTCGAGGTGATGGTGGACGCCGTTTTTGACCATAAAGGCATCCTGGATAAATACATCGGCGACGCGATTATGGCGGTCTTTGGGTCGCCCTTACCCCTTGACGATCATCAATGGATGGCCGTCCAAACCGCCATAGATATGCGTCACCGCCTCGTTGAATTCAATCAACACCGCGCCAAGTCCCAAAAAGTCCCCATCAAAATCGGCATTGGCATCAATTCTGATACCGTCATCAGCGGCAACATGGGATCCAGCAAACGGATGGAATTTACGGCGATCGGCGATGGGGTCAACCTAGGCGCACGATTAGAAAGTAGCAGCAAACTCTACGGGACCGACATTGTGATCAGCGAAACGACCTATCGCCCTTGCGCCGATCGCATCTGGGCGCGGGAGTTGGATTTTATTAGAGTCAAAGGCAAAACCAAACCAGTGGCGATTTATGAGCTGTTGGGGTTGCGCACCGAGGTGATCCCCGACCAAAAGCAGCAGGTGATTGACCTGTACCAAAAGGCACGAGAATGCTATCTTGATCGGCAATTTGCTAAGGCTATTGGTAAATTTGCTCGGGTCTTAGAAATCGATCGGCATGATCAAGCCTCGGTGCTCCATGTCGAACGATGCCGTCACTGGCTCACCAACCCGCCAGCGGAAAACTGGAATGGATCGTGGGCGCTGACGGAGAAGTGAAGAATTGAGAATGGGAAATGAAGACCATAGGGGTTTGAACAAGATTTGAGCAAGAGTTGATGAATTGATCCCGAATGAACTACCGTATTTAGGGCTTGAATTCGCTACAATGTCGGTTACTTCATTTCTGACTGTCCCCATGGCATATAACTCAGACGGTGTAAATTTCTTGAAAGGTGACGTGGAGGCGATGGATGCCAATACCCTCCTAAAATATTTGCAACATCAGCCGCCTGAAGTTTTGGAACGGGTGGCCCGATCGGTTAGCCCGCAGGCTAAGCAGATCATTGCTCACAACGTCCAGGGACTCCTCGGTGTTTTGCCAAACGAGTCTTTCAACGTGCGCGTCACAACTGACAAGGAAAATCTCTCAAGCTTGCTGGCGTCTGCCATGCTCACCGGATATTTTCTTCGTCAGATGGAGCAGCGTATGGATCTCGAAGAGGAAGTGTTTGGTGGTCTGTTTGATGATTAGCGTTTTGATGACTAGCGCTTGAGTTGGATAAGTTCGATTTTGTAGCGATCGGGATCTTCGATAAATGCAATGACCGTGGAGCCATGCTTCATCGGACCGGGTTCACGGGTGACGGAACCGCCCTGACTCTTGATTTGGGCGCAGGTTGTGTAGATATCTTCGACGCCGATCGCAATATGTCCGTAGGCGTCACCCAGTTCGTAATGATCCTGACCCCAGTTGTGAGTCAGTTCCAGCACGGTATGGTCAGATTCGTCCCCGTAGCCTAGAAAGGCTAGGGTAAATTCGCCGCCAGGATAGTCTTTTTTGCGCAGTAGGGTCATGCCCAGCCGTTCGGTGTAGAACGTAATCGACTGATCTAGATTGCCGACGCGCAACATCGTGTGTAGCAGTCTCATAATTTCTCCTTAATCTAAAACAGATTCTTGACGTTTCTTTTAGGGGGACTTGCCTAAGGGGTTCTTCCCTAATAGGCCATTCCAACGTATTGTAGCGGTGGATTATTCAATAGATCCGAGCCTACACCCTATCGCTCTAGAGGTTGAACGAGTATGTTTGATGCGTCTGATACTGCGATCGAAATGATCATTGCCCGTGAAGTCCTAGATTCGAGAGGACGTCCGACCATTGAAGCAGAGGTAATTTTAAGTGGTGGTGCGAGGGGTTTGGCTCAAGTTCCGAGTGGTGCTTCGACGGGATCGTTTGAAGCGCATGAGCTGCGAGATCACGACCCCAAACGCTATGGCGGGAATGGCGTGTTGAAGGCGGTGGATAATGTTGAAATGGTGATTACGCCTGCCCTTCTTGATATGGATGCGCTCCAACAGGAACGGATCGATCGCATCATGATCGGCTTAGATTCTGACCCAAACAAGAAAAATATCGGTGCAAACGCGATTTTAGCGGTGTCTCTTGCAACCGCAAAAGCCGCAGCGGAAGCCTTGGGTTTACCGCTGTATCGCTATCTTGGCGGACCGATGGCAAACCTGTTGCCCGTGCCGTTGATGAATGTGATTAACGGCGGCGCTCATGCCGACAACAACGTGGACTTCCAGGAGTTCATGATTGTGCCCGTGGGTGCGCCGACCTTCCGTGAAGCGCTGCGGTGGGGCGCTGAGGTGTTCCATGCCTTGAGCAAGGTGCTGAAGGAAAAAGGACAAATGACGGGTGTAGGCGACGAGGGTGGCTTTGCGCCGAACCTAGAGTCTAACCAAGCGGCGTTAGACCTATTAATGATTGCGATCGAAAAAGCGGGCTACAAACCGGGCACTGAAGTGGCAATTGCGCTAGATGTAGCGGCAAGTGAATTCTACAAAGATGGGATGTACACCTTTGATGGCAAAGCGCACACGCCTGCTGAAACCATTGATTACTTGGTGAAGCTGACGGAAAACTATCCGATCGTCTCGATTGAAGACGGGCTACACGAGGAAGATTGGGAAAGCTGGAAGGCGCTTACAGCCCGAATTGGCGATCGCATTCAGCTCGTGGGCGACGATTTGTTTGTGACCAACGTCGATCGGCTCCAAAAGGGCATTGATGAGAAGTCTGCCAATTCCATCTTAATCAAGCTCAACCAAATCGGGTCATTGACCGAAACCTTAAATGCGATCAACCTTGGTGCGCGAAACGGGTTTCGATCGATTATCAGCCATCGATCGGGCGAAACGGAAGACACGACGATCGCCGATCTAGCGGTTGCGACCTGTGCGGGTCAGATCAAAACAGGGTCATTGAGTCGCAGTGAGCGGGTTGCGAAATACAACCGATTGCTGCGAATTGAAGATGAATTAGGAGATACAGCGATTTATGCCGGGACGACGAACATCGTTCCCAAGTGGAAATCGGCGTAATCCTGCGATCGATGGGTGAATCCCAATCGAAATCTCGTAGGGTTCTATGGCTTTGACCCGGTTCGCCAGCGTCTAGGATTAAAACCCGAAATCCTGCCGAACCGGGAATCATTGAGAGTTGCGTTGGGGGGCGATCGGTTTGGACGTAAGACGCTGGCGAACCGGACGGAAACCTTTTGCCCCTACAAAATTTTTAGTGAGTTTAATAATGGCGATCGGGTTTATCCTGCTGTCGGCCCAACCCCTGATCCAAAACGCAGATTCGGTTTGCGACGTGGAACACTTCCTAACCTCCGCTGGAATCGCAGAAACCGTCACTGCCACTCGGGTGTATGTTCATCCCTTTGAAGGACGACATCAAGTTTTTGGGGTTTTCATCGTGCCAAAAACCGTTCAAAAACGATCGCCTGCATTATTGAGGGTGAATCAGATCGGCGTCTACTGCGATCGGATTTCTCGCTATGGTCCCGCGTACGAAGATATCAAGGCACCCGATCATAGCTTTGTAATGATTGATCACATCCGAACGCGATCGGCCTGGAAACTCTGGCTTCAAGGTGATTTGGATACCCTAAAGAATCCTGAGAATTGGCAACTGACCTATAAAAAATCGTAAGATCTACAACTGGAAATTAGATAAGGGATAGGATAGCAAATGGATTGGCAAGTGGTTAAGGATTACGAAGATATTCAGTATTTTAAGGCTGACGGCATCGCTAAAATTGTCATCAATCGCCCACACAAACGCAACGCCTTCCGCCCTAAAACCATCACTGAATTGTTCGATGCCTTTAATAATGCCCGCGAAGATACCCGCATTGGCGTTGTGCTATTCGCGGGCGCGGGTCCCCATACCGATGGTAAATACGCATTTTGTTCCGGCGGCGATCAAAGTGTGCGCGGAGACGGTGGCTACATTGATGAAACGGGAATGCCACGTCTGAATGTCTTAGATCTTCAAAAGCTAATTCGATCGATGCCTAAGGTGATCATCGCGCTCGTGGCAGGCTATGCGATCGGCGGGGGACATGTGCTGCATCTGTTGTGTGACCTAACGATCGCGGCAGACAATGCCATCTTTGGGCAAACAGGGCCGAAGGTTGGGAGCTTTGACGGTGGGTTTGGCGCGAGCTATATGGCGCGGGTCGTCGGCCAAAAGAAAGCGCGGGAAATCTGGTATCTCTGCCGACAGTACAATGCCCAAGAGGCGCTAGACATGGGACTCGTCAATACCGTTGTTCCAATAGACCAGCTCGAAGCGGAAGGCATCCAATGGGCGCAGGAAGTGTTAGAGAAAAGTCCAATAGCCATTCGTTGTCTTAAATCTGCGTTCAATGCCGACTGTGACGGTCAAGCGGGAATCCAAGAACTGGCTGGGAATGCGACCATGCTTTACTACATGACCGAAGAAGGGGCTGAAGGCAAACGCGCCTTTCTCGAAAAACGATCGCCTGATTTTCGTCAATACCCGTGGCTTCCTTAGGAATCCAACCTCTCCTTAGTTAGGGTTAGCATCTGTACTAGTTTCTGGTTATTGGGCATTGATTTTTTGACGTTGTGTGACGCGACGATCGAAGTCAGACGATCGCAGATTGTAATAGGTCCATAACGATCGTCCTTCCGTGAGTCAGAACTGTAGGCTGCTGAGGTTGAGCGATTTCTCTAAGCTGAGTCGAGAAGTTTCTCTAGTTGTTGAGAATTAGTTTGGAGAAGGATTTGCATAATGCTGGCATCAAAGGCTTGTTTGAACTCAGGGTCGGAAGCGTAGTGCTTGTAGAGGTCAAGTTCTCTACGTCGTTCTTGATTAATCGCTTGTTGAATGATTTGCTCTAGGGCGATACGTCGATTTTGCTCGTCTTGGTTATTGATGACCTGATCGGTGTAATTAGGGTTGCGCGTGATATGTCGCATAATGTTGACGAGCTTGACACGTTGCTCTTTGGGGGTCGCATCCCAGCCGGAAAAGAAGCGATCGTTGAAGGTAGTGATGATTTCATCTAGGGGATCCTGCTGGGGAGTATCGCCGCGATAACCTCGTGGGTTGGGGTTTTGTGGGGCAAGTTCGGAGGCGGCACTATCGAGATCGATCGCATAGTTCAGTTTGACGCGCTCTAGTCCGTAGGTGGATAAATCAACGCTGTTAAGGAGTTCATCGAGTTGATCTCGTTCTGGATCTTTGACGATTAGTTTTGGGATGAGAAACTTTAGGAACCAGTAGAGTTTTTCCCAGTAGATATTGTTATGTGGAATGATGCAAGCCATTTGAGCGTAAATTTTGACAAACTGTTTGGTTTTAATTTTAAAGTCGATTTTGGTTTCTTCTTCTAGTTCTAGTTCGTGGCTAAATCGATCGGCTGCACTATCGATGAGGGGGCTGAGTTGATCGGCGTCAGCATTGCTAAAGAAGCGATCGTTAAATTGCTCGACTTCATCCCATTTATAGACACCCAATCCATCGAGGGATTCTTTGAGGTCGTGGAGTATGTTGATATCGGTGGGTTGATTCAGCGATGTGGAGGTGTAGAAGGGATCGAATGCTTTTTTGATCTCATCGACGGTGTTGTAGAAGTCGAGAATGAAGGTGTCGGTTTTTCCCATTTTGTCGTTACAGCGGTTGAGCCGGGATAGCGTCTGAACGGCTACGACGAATTGAAGTTTTTTATCGACGTACATGGTGTGGAGCAATGGCTCGTCAAATCCGGTGAGGAACTTGTTGGCGACGATTAGGATTTTGTATTTGTCTTCTTTAAATTGCTTTGGGATGTCGTTGCTGGGGAAGCCATTGAGACTGTCTTCAGTGTGTTCGATGCCGTCTACGGTCTTTTTGCCAGAGAAGGCGACGATCGCGTCAAAGGGAAGGTTTTCGCGGGATAGAATTTTGCGAATGGCAAGGAAGTAGCGAATGGCGGCTTCGATGTTGCGGGTGACGATCATGCTTTTGGCATGACCTTTAAGTTTTTTGGGTTTCCAGACTTGTGCCGTGAAGTGGGTGATCATGACTTCGGCTTTGGTGGCGATCGTTTTGTAGTCGCTTTCGACTTTTTCGCGGAGTTTGTTTTGGGCTTTGGTGGTGTCGAAGAGGGGATTGTCTTGGATGGATTTTTGGATTTCGTAGTAGCTGCGATAAGTGGTGTAGGTGGCGAGTACGTCGAGAATGAAGCCTTCTTCAATCGCTTGTTTCATGGAGTACAGATGGAAGGGAACGAATTTTCCATCGGGGTTTTTGTGGCCGAATTTTTCGAGGGTGGCGTCTTTTGGGGTGGCGGTGAAGGCGAAGTAGGAGGCGTTTTTACCAAGTTTGCGACCGTCCATTGCTTTGAGGATTTTGTCTTGGAGGTCTTCGGGTTCTTCGTTGTCGCTGCCGAGGGTGGCATTCATTTTGTCGGCGGCTTGTCCACTTTGGGAGGAGTGGGCTTCGTCGATGATTATGGCGAAGTTTCGATCGCTTAAGTCTTCGATGCCTTCGACGATGAAGGGGAATTTCTGAATGGTGGTGATGATGATCCGTTTTCCGGTTTCGAGGGCGGTTTTGAGTTCGGAGGAGCTGGCGGCGGCGATGATGTTTTTCATCTGGGAGAAGTCGCGGATGTTGTCGCGGATCTGTTTGTCGAGGACGCGACGATCGGTGACGACGATAACGGAGTCGAAGAGGGGGTTGTCTTTGCCGGGGGCGTGGAGTTCGATGAGTTGGTAGGCGGTCCAAGTGATGGAGTTGGATTTGCCTGATCCGGCGGAGTGTTGAATGAGGTAGGTTTGTCCGGTGCCGTGGGTTTTGGCGTGGGTGAGGAGTTGGCGGACGACATCGAGCTGGTGGTAGCGGGGGAAGTAGAGGGATTTTTGGGTGAGGGGGGTGCGATCGCTGCCGGAGAGGATGGCAAAGTGTTCGATGATGTTGGTGAGGCTGGAGCGGGTGAGGAGGTCTTCCCAGAGGTAGGCGGAGCGGTGTCCGGTGGGGTTGGGGGGATTGCCTTTGCCGAAGTTGTGGCCTTTGTTGAGGGGGAGGAAGTAGGTGTTGGCTTTGTCGAGTTTGGTGGTCATCCAGACTTCGTCGGTGTCTACGGCGAGGTGGACGATGCAGCGGGCGAATTGGAGGAGGGGTTCGCGGGGATCTCGATCGGTTTTGTATTGTTTTTTGGCGTGGTAGACGGTTTGGTGGGTCCAGGTATTTTTGAGTTCGAGGGTGGCGATCGCGATGCCGTTTAGGAAGAGGACGAGGTCGATGGAGAGGGCTGCTTCGGTTTGGGAGTAGTGGATTTGGCGGGTGATGGAGAAGATGTTGCGATCGAAGTTTTCTTGGATTTTTGGGTTGGTGGTGTTGTAGGGTTGGCTGTAGAGGAGGGTGAGGTGGGCGGAGTATGGCGAGTCCTTTTTTGAGGACGGAGAGGATGCCGTCTTTTTTGATTTTCCGATCGAGGCGTTCGAGGATGAGGCGTTGCCAGTCGGGACGATCGCTAAGTTTTTCGAGTTCTTCGGGTTGGGTGGTGGTGAGGAAGCGCCAAAATTTTTCACGATCGATGGTGAAGGTGCGATCGAAGTCGGCGGGGGTTCCTTTTTCGTAGCGGGCGTTATTGAGGAGCGATCGTTCGATGCAGTTTTCTAGGGCGGTTTCGTTGGTTTGGCTGACGGGCATAGAGGTTGGGTTCCCAGTTCGATCAGGGGTTGGATTTTATTTGGGTGATGCATTCCTTGAGGTCGGTGAGTTTGGTTTGGACAATGTTCCAGAAGATTTCATCATCTACAGAGAAATAGGCATGGGCAAGAATGTCTCTGAGTCCTGCAATTTTTCTCCACTCGATTTGAGGATAAACCATTCTCACGGAATCTGGGATATTTTTTACGGCTTCGCCAATGATCTGTAGGTTATGGGCTACAGCGTCAAAGGTTCGCTCGTCAGCGACGAAGCTGTCGAAGGTCATATTGATGGTGTAGCGTTCGATTTTCTGGATGCTGGCAAGAATGTCATATAGATAAAGCTCTAGGTTACGAGACGACATCGATCGATTCCTCCAAGACAGTTTGACGAATTTGGGGTTTGAGCGATCGCTTGGTTACAAGATCGATCGGTTTCTCGAATAGGTCTTCGAGGAAAATCTTCAAGTCCATATAGCGATCGAAGGTGGCAGCACCCTCAAATTCGACAAGAAAGTCGAGATCGCTGGTTTCGGTAGCTTCGTCGCGGGCTACGGAGCCAAAGAGGGCTAGGGTGTGAACACCGAAGCCCCGAATGGTGTCGAGGCGATCGCTTAGTCTATTTAGGACGGTTTGGCGGTAGGAATAATCAGTATTCATAGGTTGCTAATCTGTCAAGATGCTGTAAGTATGACATGAGTCTAAAAAGGGCGATCGCCAGCACTCATACTTTAATTTTTCCAGTGACAGCGTTTGCGATGACGACTTGGCGAAATTCTTGGAGTAGGTCGATTTCTTTCTTTGTACACTCAGCTACCTTTGAGTTATTAGCAACAGCAATATTGAGGGTTTGAGCTATGGCTCGCTGTTCTTCAATCGGTGGGAGAGCAAGATCTACAGCACAGAAGTTATCGAAGTTAAGATCTTGACCGTCCCGAATAAAATTGGCTGTTGATTGAAGGGCAATGATGTAAACACTTGACTTGAACACATAACTGAAGAAATCGACATCAACTAGTTTGGAAGGCTTAAGAACAACATATGAAGATCTGATGCACCCTTTTGCCCATGCTCTTTCTAACCCTCCTTGAAAACTTCGCATACTAATCACAAAATCTCCAACTTCAACATGTCTGTGCTTTTCAAGGTGTTGAAATATCTTCGTTACTTTTCTACCGATTCGATTCTCATATTCCTCCTGCGGTATTACCCCATAGGCTTGGGTTGCGGATAACTGTATATCGTCCGATTGTGCAAATTCTTTGCGTTGACTAAAGAGACGCTTACTTCGCCGAACCTCCCAATGTTTTGGTATCTCACCAATCCATCGAACCTCACTATCCTGCATCAGGATGCTGGAGTTTAGCCCTTTTGTGACAGCCCGATCGATCAAAATAGCTTTCTGTTCTTTCAGAAGTTCGATGAGGCGTTGCTTTTGGGCGATCGCTTGGTCAATCTCGGCAGTCTTGCGATCGAGAAACTCGACAATTCTTCTTTGCTCTTCGATCGGCGGAACAGGTGAACTTATGCCCAAAAAGGTATCAACTTTAATAACCTTGCGTAACCCAGAGTACAAAGATTGAAGACGCTTATCAAAGTCTAGCGAAAGATAGTAGTAATAAAAATATTTGCTGTCAACAATAGACTCACAATCAAATACTTCATAGGCTCCTGTTATCATTCCATTTTGAGTTGAATGACCAACAGTCCTAGGTGTTTCCTCAATGTCGAAAAGACAAAATATAAGATCGCCAGAAGAAACAATTTTATAGGTGTTGAACTCAGCAGGGAACTTACCCTGTGGATTCTCCATGTCTCTTGCAATAACACCCTGTAAAGTTAGAGACAATAAAGTAAAATTAGTTGATTTTTTGCCGACAACATCTTTCTTCTCCTTCAACAGAAATTTATTTTTTCTGAGATCCCAATGACTTGGAATCCCTCCTAGCCATGGAATTTCGCTATTTTTATAACTCTCATATTTAGGAAAATCAACCATTAACCTAGTCCTCCCACCAATCTATATATTAAAAACTTAAGAATCAGGTTTATCGATAAAGAGTATCGCTACTCATTCTCCCCCCAAACTCACCAACCGCTTCAACAGTCCCTCCGTCTCCCGCTCCAACTGCAAAATCTCAGCCGTCACCTCCTCCAAACCCCGCAGCGGCTTGTGCTGATAAAAATACTTATTGAAACTGATCTCATAGCCAATCTGCGTCTTATCCAGCGCCATCCAAGCATCCGCCACATGGGGACGCACCTCCCGCTCAAAATACCCATGAATCTCCTCCCTCAACGGCACATTCTCCGTATCCCGCAACTCACTATCTGACTCATACTCCACCCACTCCCCCGGCTTACTCCCCGCCCAATACCCAAAATCCTGAAGCTGATCCACCGACCCATCCAAGTCCACCAACAAATCAGTCAACGCAGGCTTCTTAAACTTATGCACCTTCTTCACCACCCGCTCCGCCGACTCATCCCGCCAACTCACCGCACCCAAAATCTGATTTCGCTCACTCACCGACAACTTCATCTTCAACACCTTCAACGCCGTATCCACCCTCTCCCCAAACCCATTAAAATCCAAAAACACATCACCCTCCACCGCCTCCATAATCCGCTCACCCACACCCATCAGCGATCGCTGCGTCTCCCAAGTCTTCAATGAAAACAACGCATCCCGCTGCTTCTTACTCAACTCGATCGCCTCCGCCTCCAAATACGCCTCCATCGCCCCCTTCCGCAACGCCAACTCATCATAAATCCGATCGCCCCACTGACCATACGCCCATTCCATCACCCCCCGCAGCCCCGGCACATACCGCAAACCCGCCACCCGCTCCGCCGTAAACTGTGCCGCCAACCGCAACGGACGCTCGATCGTCACCTTGTAATACCCAAAATCCCGATTCTCAAAAACCTTAGAAATCATTTTCTTACTCCCTCCGCCCTCTGGCAGAGGCGCTGAGGGAGAGGGCTGCATTCCTAAATATAGTTCCGTAATCTGCTCAATATGCTCCGCCGAAAACTCGCAATTCTTCGCCCCCAAATTCTTCCGCAACTTCTGATACATCTCCGAAGCATCAATCAACTGCACCTTCCCCTTCCGCTTCGCCGCCTTACAATTCGACAACACCCAGACATACGTCGTAATCCCCGTGTTATGAAACATATTATTCGGCAACTGAACGATCGCCTCTAACCAATCATTCTCAATAATATAACGACGAATGTTACTCTCCCCACTCCCCGCATCCCCCGTAAACAGAGACGACCCATTATGCACCGAAGCAATCCGACTCCCCAACGGACTCACCGTCAGCGGCTTCATACATCTGAATATCTTCTTCTGTTTTGAGATGCTCTGCCGAATCCCAACGAGTTGTTAAAATAGCCATCATTTAATCCTCTAATTGTTTCGCAAATTCTTTAGCTTTTTTGATGTCAGAATCTTGAGAGCTTTTATCCCCACCAGATAGAGGAATGACCACGACGAGATCAACTTGCGTAAATTAAACCCTGTATCCAGGACCATAATGAATCCGAAGCTCATTCACCCCTGCTCCCACAGCCGCAACATCGCCAAAGTTCCCCAGTTCCATCTGATCGATTCGTGCCTGGATACGAGCTTTTGCTTTTCGATCTTTAAGATCCTTGAACCAGGTTAAAAACGTCTCTGTTTGGCGAACTTCAACCATTAAACATCTCCACCCACCGTAAGAGCTTTTTCTATGGTACACCGATCGAAACCGTCATTAAGCCTTCGTCAGCGCGATGGGAAATGCGATCGTTTAGGCCGATCGAAACTTTCGTGAACTGCGATCACCCAACTTACAGCAATATCCGATCGCCCAAATCCGCCGTATAAACCAATGCCTGATCCATCCCTCGATCGTATAGGGAACCAAACTTCGATCGAACATCATCTAAATCCATCTGTTGCGCCACCCGAAACTCATTCCGCGCGATCAATACCTGTTGCTGCGATCGGTATGCCATTGCAGAACTGGAGCGTCCCCAGCTTTGTGTCCGTCGGTGGTCAACCGTTTCCATCCAAATTGAAGGTCCACTGAATCACTCACAACCCAATTCCCTACACGGCGTAGTATCCACGTTCAAACACAATCACAGACTCGATCGGATCATCCGGTTCTTCCGCTGCAAACGGAGCATACACTCCAAATCCAAACTCATTGCTAGTGAATCCCGTCTCATCCACGACCACACTTGAATCAATACTCTTTATCCAATCGCGAACCTCACGAAATGAACGATCGAGTAAAACCTGCCCTTGAAACGTGGGTGTAGCAGGCGCGAATAGTTCGATCGCATCACAGACTCCCGGCGATCGATAGGAAATGTGCATCCCCAAGCGATCATAGGCATCCGTCAGATAATCTGACTCCTCAGACTTCCTGAACGAACTATCAGGTTCACCCAGCGTATCGCGAACTTGCTTAATCGTCATCGCCAACCAAACACCCGAAACGCCCTCATAGGAAATCACTTGGTCAGAAGTCGCCAGCAGCATAAATTTTTCCTCACCTAAAACCTTAAGGAAATATTCCCATTGTAGCCGATCGCCCCTCCCTCAGTAGGCCCAAGCCTTAGTCAGTGCGATGGGGAATACGATCGGTTGGGGCGATGACCAGACGCTCGCCCTAACACAGGAGTAGGAATCAAACCTCGTTACTAAAACTGAAACCGGGCATAAGTGTGGATCGATCGTCTGCATAATCATGGGATATCTTGATGAGGCGATCGCATGATGCAGGACTCTATTCAGCCCTCGGCGCTGCTCCAAAAGTTTAGACTCCCACCGTTCAAGCTACAGCAAGACGCACGGCTCTACCAAATTGCCTCGCTCAGCACCTTTCTTCTCGTAGGATTTGCAACCCGTGACTGGACGTTGCATCCCGAGGTTGTGATTAGCGCTATTTTGACGTGCCTAGTGACCCAATATTTATTCCTCAAAATCCCCTTTTTTAATCAGGATTTAGGAGAGTCTTTGCCTGCGATTACAATAGAATCTTTTTACAGCCCAATGATCACGTCACTGGGACTATCGATTCTGCTGCGGGTCGATCATTGGTGGATTATGGCGTTTGCTTCGGTGATGGCGATCGCGTCTAAATTTATCATCCAGATCAATCACAAGCATGTCTTTAATCCTGCTAATTTTGGGATTGTTTCGGCGTTGGTGTTGACGGGAGGGGCTTGGGTGTCGCCGGGGCAATGGGGTGAGTCGGTTTGGTTTGGGGTGATGTTTCTAATCTGTGGAGGATTAGTGTTGCGGAAGGTGGGGCGATTTGATACGACGATCGCTTTTTTAGGATTTTATATTGGGTTGGAGTTATTGCGAAATTTGTATCTCGGTTGGACGTGGGATGTGTGGGCACATCGGATGATGAGCGGGTCATTAGTGATGTTTTCGTTATTTATGATTACCGATCCTCGAACGATTCCAAATACCAAGGTGGGTCGGTTGGTTTGGGTGTTTGCGATCGCGTTTCTGACCTTTGTGTTACGGAATTTTTTCTTTTTAAATACGGCAGTGTTCTTTGCGTTGTTTTGGGTGGCTCCTTTGACAGCGGTGTTCGATCGGTTTTGGAGGGGCGATCGTTTTGTTTGGAATCGGGAATAAATTTATTTTAGTTTGGAGATTGATGTGAAATTTTTAGTGTCGTCAGTGTTCTCGTCAGTCTTGGCGTTGATGTTGGTATTTACGAATATGGCTCCGGTGTTGGCGTTTTGTGGATTTTATGTGGCGAAGGCTGATACGAAACTGTATAACCAGGCGTCTCAGGTGGCGATCGCGCGCGATGGCGATCGGACGATTCTCACGATGGCAAACGATTATCAAGGCGATGCGAAGGATTTTGCGATGGTGATTCCGGTGCCAACGGTGCTAAAAAAGGAACAGGTGAAGGTCGCAAATCCTAGCATTATCGAACGGCTTGATGCCTTTAGTGCCCCGCGTTTAGTGGAGTATTTTGATAACAATCCGTGCGAGGAATCTCGGATGTTTGACGCGCAACAGGTGCGGCCTTCATCGGCTCCTGCTCCCCTCGCACAAGCTTCAAAACGGGCTAGAAATGAGGCTCGTGGGGTCACGGTTGAAGCGCAGTTTAATGTGGGGGAATATGACATTGTGATTCTCAGCGCAAAGGAGTCCGGTGGGCTAGAAACTTGGCTGACGGAAAGTGGGTACAAAATTCCTAAAGGCGCTAAGGATTTATTGAAGCCATACATTCGCCAAAAGCTAAAATTCTTTGTGGCTAAGGTCAATCTCGAAAAGTTTGAAACTTCCGGCTTTACAAAGCTGCGCCCGATTCAAATTGCCTACGAGTCGCCGCGCTATATGTTGCCGATTCGGCTGGGGATGGTGAATGCTCAGCAAGCTCAAGATTTAATCGTGTATCTGCTCTCACCCAATGGCCGCGCTGAAGTCGCAAACTATCGCACGGTGCGAGTGCCGTCGGATGTGAATGTTCCTGAATTTGTAAAGGGTGAATTCAATAACTTCTACAAGTCGATGTTTACCCACAGCTACGATAAGGAAAATCGCAACGTCGCCTTCCTCGAATATGCTTGGAATATGGGCAACTGCGATCCCTGTTCAGCCGATCCCCTTTCACCCGACGAACTCAAACAGGCGGGCGTGTTTTGGTTAGAACAACCCATGGGCAACAACAAACAACGATCGAATCGCATTTGGGGTGGCCCTCGTCCCATGCCGCAACGATCGAATGTCTTCATCACCCGGCTCCATGTCCGATACACCCGCGACAAGTTCCCCGAAGATCTGATGTTCCAATCCACCACAAATCAAGACAATTTCCAAGGTCGCTACGTGATGCAACATCCGTTTTTAGAGGCATCCACCTGCGATGCGGGTAAGAAATACCGAGCAACCTTGCCCGCGCGTTTTGACAAAGAAGCTCAGACCTTGGCGAAGCTGACGGGTTGGAAGATTGAGGACATCCGCCGGAAGCTGCCGAAGGTGGACCTGAAAGATGTGAACTGGATCGATCGCTTTTGGGGGAACGCGAATTAAGCATCTATTCCCGGTCTCTGCTAAGATCTACACTGGTCTGTTATCTGTGTTGCTGCAATGGAAATTGGAGATAAGGTACGTGTCCGTCGCCTCCGCGATCGTGTCGCAGAAGAGGTCGTGAGCAGATTAGGTAAAGTTGGAACGGTCTGTGGCTACAAAATGGTCGATGGCAACGGATTGGGGCGATTGGTCGAATTCGACGATAAATACTCGACTTGGTTTTTTGAAGATGAGTTGGAAACCTCGAATTAATCCTTCGACAGGTCCAAATCCCGGCTAGGCAGTCAATGAGGCAATCATTCACTGCCTTATTTTTTGTTAAAATTTCATATAAATCGCTACCTACGATAACTTATGGCATTTATTCTCACCTTTTTAGGCAAGGGCGGCGTGGGCAAAACCACTGTTGCTCTCGCTGCTGCAAATCATCTTGCCAATCAAGGCAAACGCGTCCTGTTCGCGACTCAAGAGGCAAGTCCTGCCTTGGCGATGCTTCTCGGTCAACCCGTTGGCTCAAATCCAACAACGGTTGGGTTAGGCTTCGATGTAGTGCAGTTGCGATCGACGGTGCTCCTAGAACGTGCCTGGGAAAAGCTGAAGACGCTAGAATCCCAGTACTTGCGGACGCCGTTTTTTAAGAGCGTTTATGGTGAAGAATTGGGCATCCTTCCGGGGATGGATAATGCGCTAGCCTTGAATGCCATTTTGCAGTGGGAGGGTCAGTACGACACTATTGTCTATGACAGCCCAAGCAGTCCGGAAGTGTTGCGAATGCTGGGGATGCCGGAGGTGGTGAGCTGGTATATGCGGCGGTTTCGGCAGGTGTTTGTGGATTCTGATTTAGGCAAGACCTTATCTCCGTTTATCCCGCCCGTTGCAGCAGCAGTGTTGAATTTTAATTTTATGGGCGATAATTTCTCGAAACCCACCACCGACGTCATGGGACTCCTTGATAAAGGCATTGCCATTCTGTCTGACCCCAACCAAACGATCGCCTATCTCGTCACGACTTCAGATCCTGTGGCCCAAGCGACTGCCCAATATCTATGGGGCAGTGCCCAACAGGTGGGCCTGTGTGTGGCAGGGGTGATTGCGAATTCTACGAGTGATGGCACACCTGGGGCGATCGAAGGATTTGGGGATTTGCCGATTACGCAGCTTCCCTATGCAAATTTGGGTATAAATCCTGGATCTGTATTGTCAGCAACGCTCCCGGATTTTAGTCAACGTGGACGTGCGCCGCGATCGGTCGTAGTGGATAAGCCCGGTCGTAAGGTGTCGTTGTATTTGCCCAGTTTTGACAAGACGCAGGTGAAGCTAACGCAGTATGGGCCTGAGATTACCATCGAAGCAGGCGATCAACGCAGGAATGTGTTTTTGCCCGTAGAATTGAGCGGATTACCCGTTGCCGGGGCCAAGTTTCAAGATGGATATCTGATTATTTCGTTTTAAAACCGATACCCCTTCTACACCCCAAATTTCCTATGACAGAACCCAACAAACTCGAAACTCCCCAAACCGACGATCGCGCTGCCCGTCTTCGCCAAACCCTGGGCATGAAGGGGGCGGATGTGAAAGGCAGTTCGATTTGGAAAATCCGATTGCAGTTGATGAAACCCGTTACTTGGATTCCGTTGATGTGGGGCGTTTTGTGCGGGGCGGCGTCTTCGGGCCGTTTCACTTGGACCTTTGAAAATGTGGCCGTGTCCCTTGCGTGCATGTTGATGTCAGGGCCACTCCTCACCGGATACACCCAAACCATTAACGACTACTACGATCGCGACATTGATGCCATCAACGAACCCTACCGCCCCATCCCGTCGGGTGCCATTTCTCTCGGCCAGGTTAAGGTGCAGGTTTTTGTCCTGTTAGGATTGGGCCTCACGGTTTCCTATCTCCTTGATCTTTGGGCGGGTCATAGCTTCCCGACTTTGCTGGTAATGGCGATCGGAGGTTCCCTCATCTCCTATATCTATTCTGCACCGCCGCTTAAGCTGAAGCAAAATGGCTGGCTGGGCAATTATGCTCTAGGTGCGAGTTATATTGCATTACCCTGGTGGGCGGGTCATGCTTTGTTTGGCGAACTGAACCAAACGGTCATGGTGTTGACCTTGTTTTATAGTTTGGCGGGTTTGGGCATTGCCATTGTGAATGACTTCAAAAGCGTTGAAGGCGATCGGGCCATGGGCTTGGATTCGCTTCCGGTTATTTTTGGGATCACCCGCGCCTCCTGGATCTGTGTCCTGATGATCGACATTTTCCAGGCGTTGATGGCTGCCTACTTAATCAGCGTCGGAGAAAATCTCTACGCCACGATTTTGATCCTGTTTATCATTCCGCAAATCACACTGCAAGACATGTACTTCCTGCGCGACCCCGTCAAAAATGACGTGAAATACCAGGCCAGTGCTCAGCCTTTCCTGGTCCTTGGAATGCTTGTCACTGGCATCGCTATGGGGCATACCGTGCTGATGTAACCCTGACCCGTTAGGAATATATCAGCGAACTTCGCCTCCCAATGTTCGGGGGGCTTTTTTCTGAAAACTTTGACCTCAAAGCTTTGACAAAGTGCCATTTCTGCCTATACTTTTTCGTAACTTAGTTTCATCACTAAGCGCAGTGGTCAAGAGTTCGAGACAGTTTGGTTTCTAAATCGAAAATTTACAGGAAAGCCAGCGTGGTTAAGTTCGGTTTCAGACGGTCCAAAAAAGAATCTCAGTCAGATAATAATGCTGATGTTGAGAACTCTCAACGCCGTCAGCGCTCTTCACGCAAAGTCCGACGGCAAGTCTTGAACGCGCGTCAATCTTTGGGCGATCGATGGGAGCAACTGGAAGACCGAATTCCATCACCGCTCAGAAAAGTGCGTAATCAGATTTTTCTTGGTGGGTTGCTTGTCGCCACGCTGGGCCTAGGCTACGCCTACGTAAAAATAGATCAAGAACTCCCCGAAATCGATACTCTTAGAGCCTTTGTCCGTCCAGGAACCCTCAATGTCAAAGCCGCTGATGGCACCGCCATCCTTCAGACTGGCCCTGCAACCCGAGATAAACTTCCCCTAAAACAAATCCCGAAACAGGTGGTCCATGCATTCATTGCGGCGGAAGACCGACGGTTTTATCAGCACAGTGGCGTGGATTATTGGGGGCTTCTGCGAGCCGTCGGGCGAAATGTGATGTCTGGAGAAATGGTAGAGGGCGGCAGTACGCTGACTCAGCAGTTGGCCCGGATGGTTTTCCTTAACCAAGATCGCAGCCTCATTCGTAAGGTTCGGGAGGCTATGCTGGCCCAGAAACTAGAGCGCAGTATGTCCAAGGATGACTTACTTGAGAAGTACCTGAACATGGTCTATCTCGGGTCGGAAGCTTACGGGGTGGGCGACGCGTCTTGGGCGTTTTTCAGCAAACCGATCGCAGAACTAACGCTAGGTGAAAGTGCCCTGATCGCGGGGTTGCCGCCTGCACCCAGCGTTTATTCCCCGCTGATTAATAAAGAAGTGGCCAAAGAGCGCCGCAATATTGTTCTAGCGCGCATGGAAGAGCAAAAATTTATTACACATGAGGAGGCGAGTAAAGCTCGATCGGAGGACATCAACCTCAAACCTGCAGCGCCCAAAAATCTTTACAGTACTAGTCCGTATTTCACCTCTGCGGTCCAAGAAGAACTCACGAAATATGTCTCGAAAGACGTGATGGAATACGGTGGACTTACGGTTGAAACCACCCTAAATCCCACCTGGCAAAAAGCGGCAGAAGAGGCCATTCGCCCTGTCTGTGGCTACAACGAAAACGAGCAGGCTGCGCTAGTCGCCGTCGATCCACGCAATGGCGAAGTCCGCGCCCTCGTCGGAGGCTGTTCTGACAAGTCCGGCACCTTCAACCGCGCCACCCAAGCCCAGCGTCAACCTGGATCGACGTTCAAGGCGTTTGTCTATGCTAGTGCGATCGCCTCGGGTTTATCCCCTTACAAGCCCTACGTAGACGATCGATTCACCGTAGACGGATACTCCCCCAAAAACTTCGGTGGCAAACATGCTGGCAGCATGGACATGCGATCGGCGTTAACGAAGTCTGTGAATGTCATCGCCGTTAAAGTTCTCCTCGACGTGGGGTTTGAACCCGTGATTCAGCTTGCCAAAGATGCGGGAATCGAGTCGCCGCTGAAGAGTGAATATTCTCTGGCGCTCGGGGCGTTTGAAGTGAATCTGCTAGAACTCACCAGCAGCTACGGAACGTTTGCAGCAAAGGGCGAACATACGCCTGCCCACACCATTACTCGTATTTTAGATAACAAAGGCAAAGAAATTTACAAGGCCAAATTTGAAGCCAAACGGGCGATCGATGCGGATTCGTCAAGCATCATGACATCCATGCTTGAAAGTGTTGTAAAAGATGGCACAGGTGCTCCGGCGGCTCTCAGCGATCGGTCGGTGGCGGGCAAAACGGGCACTTCTGAAAATGCCCGTGATATCTGGTTTGTGGGCTACATCCCTCAAATGGTCGTGGGCGTTTGGGGGGGCAACGACGACAGCAGTTCGACAGGAATGAGTAGCAGCACCGCCGCCTCAGCGTGGGGAAACTTCATGCGGGTGGTCACCAAAGATATTCCGCCTGAGAACTTTCCTGAAATTCCGAAAGAACTCGACGATCGCAAAGGCACTGTGAAGGCCGCTCCTATCAAAGCCAGGGTCTCATCTAACGGCACAGGCGTAGATCTGGATTCTCGCAGTAGCGGTCGCAGCTACGAAGACCCTGTTGAACCCCAACGACGCCAGCGCGATCCTGAACCCGAACCGGCCCCTAAAAGTCGCCAAGAGAGTTACAAAGACGATCCGGTTCCTCCTCGTGCTTCTGAACCCGCACCCTACGTGCCTCGTCAGCGTGATCCCGAACCCTACATTCCACCGAGCAAGCCGCAACCCCGCGCACCTGCACCTCTAGCGCCCGAACCCATAGTGCCCCTCCCACCTTCTATTCCCGAACCTGAACCCGCGCCTCCTGTAGTGCCTAAAGGTAAGCTTTAGTGGGCATTTAAAAGCAGTTCACCCTTCATTTGGAGGCTGCTTTATTTTATACAAGACTTTTATTCAACCATTTTAACTAAGTGTGCGTTTCAGGATGTTGCATCGCATAGTCCCGAAACCGTCCCATATCGGCATTCAGCGAGCCTTCGACCACCTTTCCCAGCGATAATCCCGTCATGAGTTGCTGAATAATATGGGGGACGGAGTAAGCGACCGTAAGTTTGACAATGCTGCCTGCACTGCCTCGATCGTAAAACCGAATGGCACCTCGGTTGGGCAAGCCATCGACCGATTCCCATTGAATAATTTGGTTTTTGACTCGGCGAGTAATCTTTGACTGCCAGGTAAAAACCAGACTACCTGACGCTAACTTCCAGACTGATAATTCAGGGTCTTCGGGTTTGATGGTCACGGATTCGATCCATTTCATCCATTTGGGCATCAGCTCAATGTTCTCCCACAGGTCCCAAACGCGATCGATGCCGATCGGGACTTCAATTTGGACGGTATGTTCTAACCAATCTGCCATGGTCTATGCTCTCCGATCGATTCTTCGCTGTGGGATGGGTGTGGATGGATGGGTGTTGGTGGATCTTAATGGGTGTTGATCGATATTAATTGATGCGTTGCTTCACTTAACGCATCCTACGTCGGATGGTGGGATATGTCGTCGGGCTATGCGTACGAATATCGAAATAGTCCTTCGCCTTCGACTTTTTGGCCCAATGGCTCCAAGATAACCGCTGCGGCTTGTTTACCCGAAATGGTAGCTCCTTCCATGCTGTCGATGTAATCCTGTTGGGTATAGCTTCCAGCAAGGTAGAAATTTGCTACGGGCGTTTTCTGGTTCGGGCGGAACGGGTCCATGGCGGGTTTTTCGCGGTACAACGACTGAGCCAATTTCACGACGCTCGACCAAGTTACATTCAACTCCCGTGCGGACGGAAATAACTCGTGTAGTTGGGCTAGGGCATGAGCTACGATCGCATCATTACTCATCTTGATAAACGGATCCCCTGGCGTCAGCACTACCTGCATCAGCGAACCTTGACCCTCACGGTAATAATCTTTCGGACTCGAAATTGCCAAGTCTGAAAAACAGGAGAAGTCGGCATCGGCACTGTACAGCAAGTTGTTCATCCCCGCTGCATGGTCTAACTGCATTCGCTCTGCTTTGTCCCTCGTCTCCGTAACCCAGCCGTCAAAGCGCATCTGCACCGTCACCACCGGGACCGCATCCAGCTTATAAATATTGTCAAATTCCGCCATCGATCGCCACTCTTCTGGCAATAATCGCTGGATTCCTGGAATGTCGCACGCCGCTAAATAGGCATCGGCAGTCACCACTTCTTCAGTGTCTCCGGAGGCAATAGATAGTCCCGTCACCTTCATCTCGGTACCGTCTTTCGAAAACAAAATCTTTCGAGTCTGGCGGCGGGTATGAATTTTTGCGCCTTTGGACTGGATGTAATCAACAATAGGTCCCGTCAAATCCGTCGCAGGAGAACCCGACAGCATGTTTAGCTGCGACGCCTCAGTTTTGGACGCAAACATCATAAAAATCGTCAACATACACCGCGCCGAAATGGCTTCCGTATCAATAAAGCCTAGGGCGAGAGCGATCGGATCCCACATGCGCGTTAGGCTGTTTTGCGACCCACCATGATTTCTAAACCAATCCGCAAAACTAATCACGTCCAGCTTGCGAATCATCTTCATCGCTGCCGGGTAGTTCACTAATCCCACTACGATCGGACTCGTCCCTAGCGCTATTGCATTTTGAATCTTGTCTTGAAGGGTCAACTGCCCCGTGGTAAAAAACGCTTTCAACCCATGAAAGGGCGCACCGACCAGAAACCGGAAATCTAACCGCCCAACGTCGCCGTCTTTGTTAATGAACGTATGGACATGCTCCTTAAGCAACAAGTTCTCAAACGCGCCGACCTTTTTCATTAGCGCAAACAAATTGGCGTAGTTATTAAAAAAAACGTGCAGCCCCATCTCAATATGGTTGCCATCGGCGTCTACCCAGCTTCCCACCTTGCCGCCAATGAACGGGCGAGACTCGTATATTTCCACCTCATGTCCAGCATCGACGAGTTCTACTGCCGCCGCCAATCCGGCCAATCCCGCTCCAACAATCGCAACACGCATCACAGCACCCAAACTTCGTCGAAGGTTTTAATTGGTTTAAGTATTTTTGCACTTAACCATTACAGATTGTAACGCTTATGCGGCTTAAGCTAGGATAGATTGACGATATAAATCTGTGCAAACTCTGTTCAAGCAGTGTTTAAGCTTCGAGTCAGGTCAGTGACCTAAAGCGCCTTAGGCATTTTCTCACCTAAAATTCTCATTATGCTTCGATCGTTTTTCTCCATCACTGCTCTAACCCTCTTCGTGACGGGCTTAACGGGTTGCGCCACTGTTCCCCTTCCCGGTAAAGGCTTCATCACGCCCCAATCGGTCCGTCCGGTGAAACCACTCATGGAGGGACGAGAAGGGGTCATAAGCCAAAAACAACCCACGTCAAACCCCACTGCCAAGCCAAGTAACAAGTCGGGTGCCGGATCCAGTCCACTGCCTCAATCTGGACAGACCGTCCCCGATAGCGCAGTGGCTCCCAAACTTCAAGAAGCTGAAAACAAAGCCGCCAGTGCCATAAGCTTAAGCCAATCCGCCCAAACTGAAGACGACTGGACGCTCGTCGCACAACAGTGGAAACGTGCGTTAGCCCTTCTTCCGAACCCTGCCGCCACCTCCCCACTATCCGGGAAAGTTCAACAGGTCCGCAGTACCTACACCAATAGCCTTCAGTCTGCCCAAGCTCAAGCCCAAAGCTCCGGCAAACCGACGGCTAAAGCTCCCCTTGAAGTCGATCGAAACACGAGTGGCCGTCGGGGCATGATATTAGGTCCCGAAGCTAGCCCGTCTCCTAGTGCAACACCTACCGCCAAACCTACAGACAAACCCACAGAGCCTTCAAAAAACAATCCCAATCCTGCTCCATCCGTCAAGAACTAGCGCTATACTTAGGGATGTATAGTATGACTTCATACCATTTGGGGCTGTAACGGTTTCGACAGGTTGGCGAACGTTATGCTGTGATACAGGCCGAGGGGGAGTCCACCCTCGTAAATCTAGGCTCAAAACAAATAGATGCAAACAACATCAAAACCTTCTCTCGTAAAGCCGCACCAGTTGCAGCCTAAATAACCTTTAATCTAGGTTCGAGAGCCTCTGATTCGACTCCGTTAACGATCGAGGAATAACCCCAACGGATGCTGTTGTGCTCGTTTATCGGGTTGGAGACCAACTTAAGACCAAATCCGGGAATCCTACCGACGGGATATAATGTCGGGTTCCCGCTTCGAGGGTTAGAGAAGCTAAGCCTGTGAATGAACAGTATATTAATATCCGATTTGGACACGGGTTCGACTCCCGTCAGCTCCATAAGTCCTAAAGCCCTCCCTGTGAGGGTTTTTGAGTATTTAGAGTGAATTTTAGGAAAGGCCCCTTGGTCCCCAAGATGCTGTTGGCGACTTGGACTAGTCTTGATTGAAAAATCCCTCTAAATCCTCCTTGAGAAAGGGGTTTAGAGGGATTGAGCGGAGCCTTTACATCCGTTTAGAACAGTTCGTCTTGAGCTTCTTCCTGCGTGTTGGTGTGACGTAAGGTCGTCGATCGATTGAATGTGAGCTTAACCTGTCTCATTTGTTCACCATCTGACGCGATCGCCATAATTGGGAAGTCTAACACTCCATCTTGGAATGACATCTGAAGTCGGAAGGTGCCATCGGGACTGAGCTGAACCGGGACGCCGCCTATGGTGACTTGGGCATCCGGTTCAGTTGCGCCGTACACGATCAGTTCAGCATCGGCCACCAGCCAAAACTTCCGCGATCGAACCCTCGGCATCCCAATTCCAGACATCCCAATTCCAGACATCCCAATTCCAGATAGTCCCCTGTCTGGTTGTCCCATTCCTGAAGGCGTTGGTACGGTCCATATGTCCACTTCTTCTGGCGGCAACATGAAGGAACTTAGGGATTCTGTAGGACTCTGAGAACCATAGAATGAACCTGCAATCCGTAAGGCTTCTGCTGTTTGTGAAAGCCCGAATACGGCGGACGGAGCTTTGTCTAGACCCATACGATTTTGCGGGTTAGCTTGGAGAGTTTGGCCCGGAGGAACCAGTTGCAAAAAAATAGAATCGACAATCTTGTCTTCCCACTCGATCGCCTTAAATTGGTCATCGTGCCAATCCGATGAATAGACCGGAGGTATCAGAACGCTGTTCGATCGCGCCAAGACCAGCCAGCCGCCAACTGCCGTGACATAGCCAATCTCCGCCATGTACTCGCGATCGCTGACTGGAATGGCTAAGTACCAGTCCCGTGCGGTTTCGTCGCAGGCGTATTGTTGGAGACTATGGGGTTTTTGGGTGGTTAGGTCAAGGTCTGTAACATCGTAAAGCCGCAAAGCAAACTGCAGTCCACCCTGATTGCGCAGCGCTTGGCGATGATCGTTAGGGGCATCCCAATAGGTGTAGCACCACTGCGGATCGCGAGCCATCAAAACAATTCGACTGTCGCCGTAGCCTTCGGGTAACTCCGGTAAACCGTCATCCACTCCACTCAAGCTGAGGTCTGAACGAGTTGTGCTAGCAACGATTCCCGCAGCTCCAATTCCCGCAGCAATGCCTCCAACGCCTAGTGCAGCCATCCCCAAAGCTGCCGTTGTCGGGCTGGGTAAGTTGCTGAAGGGTGCGGGAGGAGTCTCATCCTCAACCGTCTCATCTGCTAAATTGTATGCTGGTGAAAGCGCCGGATTAATGGCGTAATCCGGTTCAAGTGGCTCATATTCGTCAGGAGGGAGCTGGGTGATGGGTTGGTGAGGCTCGATCGATATACGATCGTCAGGTATGCGGTCAGGTGTGCGATCGTCAAGGACGGGAGCCGCTGCCGAACCCAGTCCTACTCCTGCAAGTCCCACCGCCGCCGCAATTCCCGTTGCGCCCACGACTGCTGCTGTTGGAAATTCTAATCCTCCAGAGGTACTGTCCGCCTGACGCGGATTGACTTCTGCGGTCCCTTCGCCATGCACGGCCACATCGTGAGGAACCGTCGCGATAGCATCCTCCTCATCCCACGGATCGACCGATACAAGGCCACCGTCTCGTGGGGAGCGTTCAATCAGAGGACTAGCTGTTGCTGCGAGTCCTAATCCCGCAGCACCCATCGTTACCGCTGCCGCCCCGAGTCCCGCCGCCGCGATCGCCTCATCCGGAACAGCAGTGGACCCGACAACTGGAGCTAGAGGTGTAACAACTGGGGCATCGGCGGTGGGCGCTTGGACAGTTGCGATCGTTGGATTACTCTCATCAAGAGTCACAGCGGAAGGACTAACAACTGGGGAAACGTCCGTCGTAGCAGGGGTTGGATCAACAGTTGGAATACTCGATTCATTGATCGCGTCCTCCTTCGCACCCAATAATCTCTTTAAACCCCACAACCCCAATAAACCCAGGGGCAGCAGCAGCCACCACGGAAATCCACCCGCTTCAGAGGGCTTTGCCAGAGGCGCAACAGCAGGACTCACAGGAAGGGGCGCTGGAGCCGCGTTTGGCACAGCAGCCATGGGACTGGCCGTTGTTGAGGCGATCGCAGTCCCATTTGATTGTGCGATTGCCCCTGCGATCGCCTCTTTCATATCCACAACTTCTGCGCCCCCTGACGACACGGACTGGATTGCCGCCTTTGCCTCATCGCCAGACAAATAGGTCAAAAAGGCCAAGGTCGCGGGTGAAAGCGTGCCTTTTTTGTAGACATAGGTGATCGGCTGAGAAAAAGGATAGCGGGGATTATCGGGCAAGATCTGATGCATGAGAACCACGCGTGCCCCTTTGACATTTTTAACCGCATCAGCCGTAACATAACCAATGCCATCCTCGCCTAGCTTAGAGGCGATCGTTGTAGGGTTCTCGTCACTTACTTGAGTCGCGCTGGCTACCGATTTAAACGGGGTTCCTTTAAACACGGGATAGTTTGGGAAGGCGTTTCGGGTATCGCTAGCTTCTAGTTGATCCACAAGACGAATCGCGCCCGCTTTCCCGCCCACTTCGGACCAGTCAGTCACTTCCCCTCGAAAGATTTTGGCAAACTGCTGGATGGTCAAACTTCCAGTGAAGGGATTGGCCTCGCTCACCAACATGGCAATTTTTTCGCGCTTAATCAAAATTTCAACTAGACCCTGCGCCTTCTCTGCATCCGTCAGGCGTCGCCCTATTGCAGCTAGGTCAACTTTCCCATCGACCAAAGCTTTGAGACCCGCCGCACTGCCATTCGTGCTGAATGTGACGGGCGTATTCGCATATTTGGCGCTAAATTTTTCTTTCAAAACCTGATTGACTGCCGTTAGACTTCCCGATCCGTCGATCGTGAGCTTAGAATCCTTAGGCAGAGCGTCGGGTAGGACAGGTGGAGTGGCAGCTTGGGCCAAAATGTGAGCCGCCGTCTGAGCAAGCGCAGCGTCGCGGGTGAGGATAGGCGTTATGGTCAGCAGTAGCAGTACCGAGACGGCTTTGAATGGCGTGTTGATGGGGTAGGGAACCTGTGATTTTGCGATCTGTTTCTCAGACTTGCGTTTTCCAAAGTTATTCATCTTTTCCTGCAACATTCCAGATCCCACAATCCACTGATTTAAAAATTTTGTTTATTATACAGCCCGTATTCCAGACGAGAGCGAGCTTTCCACTTGTCTTCCAAGTTCAACCGCCAAAAATCCTTGAAAATAGCGATCCCCACCCCCTAAAACCGTCGGCTCAATATGAGCACTAATGTGTTGAAATACTTCTCCCTACTGCATTTCACGGATATTTGAACGGGGGCTAGATGAGAATTCTGCAAAGATTAATAAATTTACGTAGCGTCTCTTCAGTTTTTCCTGTCAGAGCTAGGTCTGCCACTTAAATAGGACATAGATCATGGCTGTTGAAAAAGTTAATTCCTCGTCTAGCTTGGCAGAAGTCGTCGATCGGATCTTGGATAAAGGCATTGTCATCGACGCTTGGGTTCGTGTTTCCCTCGTCGGAATCGAGCTGCTTACCATCGAAGCTCGGATTGTCATCGCCTCGGTAGAGACCTACTTGAAGTACGCCGAAGCTGTGGGTCTGACCTCTGAAGCGGCCATTCCTGCGCTGTAGGATCTGACTCTGATTTTGACTCTAGGCTTAACTTTGATTGGGAATGAGGTTGTTAGGGGGCGTAAGTTGCGATCTCTGACCACTTTTATTATTTTTGGACTGCTTTACCGCGTTTGGCGATAATTTTTCGCCGTTGACCTTACCGTTTATTTTCTATTTTGGACAAAACTACAGCGCGCATCGGTTCAGGACCTTCTGACAGAAATAACCCTCGATCGCAAACAAACGGCTGAAGCGCTGCGATCGTCGCTCGCTGAGTTTCGTGCCGATCTCACGGCCCAAACAGAAATTGCCCGCACCGATCGTCAAGCCTACGTCCACGAGATTCGAGCCTACGTGTGGGGAGATGAGCAGGTTTCAGGAATGCTTCCCGAGACTTTACTCAATCCCACCTCCAATCCAAAACCCAGTCCCAACGTCAGTTCTAAACCTAGTTCTAAACCTGCACCCGTCTGGCTAGATCATGTTGATGCGCTGCTTGAGGCCGATTTAGATGAATTAGAAGAAAAGTCTAAGCTGTCTACTGCTCCCTCAGCGATCGATTCGCAGCTTCAGAAACTAGACGATCGCATTTTAGCCGCACTGAATTCCGATTCAGGTCTTCGTTTAGTGGATCTTCAGGCCACTTTAAGGGTGAGACGAGATGATCTCGTCAAAGGTCTCCAACAGCTGGTGACCGCTCGTCAAGTCGTCACCGGCGATCGGACGTATTTCTGGAAAACCACGCTGGCCTTACATCTTGCGGATTTACTTCAGCGCCCCATGATGCTGATGTTTGGAGACGATGAGGCCAAAACCTCAGATCTCATCGGCAAACAGTCCGGTTACACCCGCAAAAAAATTGTGGATAATTACATTCATAGCGTGGTCAAAGTCGAAGATCACATGCGTCAGACGTGGGTAGACTCGCGGCTGACTCTGGCGTGCCGGGAAGGACATCACTGCGATAGAAGCTAGCAGCGCTCGACCCTTTTCAGTCACCTACTACGGTGAGATTACGAGTCGCTCTAGAGAGCAAATCGTGGCAAATGTGACCGCGTTTGCGTCTACGCCGACGGGCAATCAAACCATCCCGAAGAGTGGAAACTGCCAGATTAAAGTCAGCATTGATAGCAGCGTCCTGCTATCTTTCACCTGCCAAGCTAATAGTGGACTTGATCACTGTAAAACAACCTTCACCGGACGCTAAACCATGCAAACCGATTCGCAAACAGTGCCAACAAAATCTACTGCAACCATTTGCGCTCATGCCGCGATCGCTGGGAAGATCGTGTGGTTAGCATTGATTCTACCATTTTGTGGGTGAGTAGGCGATCGGTGAGTCTTGGTTTGATCAATATTTAGTATGTGAGATTACTCGTTATGAATCGTTGTCCGTCCGTTGATTATGCTCGGTTGAGCACAATGCCTCGCCCTAATACCGAGGCTAGATGTTATCTCGATCGCTACCAAATGGCGATCGAAAGAGCACGTCTTGAGAAAGAATTAGACACTCTAGATACCCGTCGAATCCAGATTCAGACGCGTCTTCAGCAGTTGACGCTCTCCCTTGGAACCCTAGTTGAAACGAGCGATGACGTCCAAAATTTAGCATCAGCAAGTTCCTCAACTCCGTCCGACACTTCGACTCAATCTTCAACAAGCTTAGACGCCTATCAAACATTTGTATTAGAATTCTAGAGTTAGAATTTTAGTGTTGAAATTTAGGTCTAGTCCAATGCCACCTGATAATACCTTTCAATCCGCCATCAATCTAGGGCCAGTTACAGGATTGAAACAACTATCGGGTTCAGTCGGGTTAGACGATCGGCATGATTACTATCGCCTAACGTCTAGCGGTGGACGGCTAGATGTGGAGCTTTCGGGGCTGACGAGTGATGCGGATTTAGAGGTTTTTGATAGCCAATTTGAGCGGATAGGGTTGTCTAATCAGGCGGCAAATCTGACAGAATGGGTGAATCTAGAGGGGCTTGCGAAGGGTGATTATTATGTTCATGTGCGCCAATATTTGGGCAATACCAACTATCAACTAACGATCGGAACGTTCACGCCGCCAAGCAATACGGATGGGTATGAGATTAATAATACGATCGCTACAGCCTATAACCTTGGCAACTTGACATCTACCATTCCGGTGGATAGCTATGTGGGATTTGGGGATGGGGTGGATTATTACAAGTTTTTAGTGACGCGGGAGATGGATCTCAATGTGACCTTAACGGGTCTGTCGGCAGATATTGATCTGGATCTATTTCAAGATACAAACCGTAATGGAGTCATCGACGATCGGGATTGGTTGTTAAGTTCGACCCGTGCTCAAAATTCGCCAGAAATGATCATGGCACAGCGAGTTTTACCGGGAACTTACTATGTAAAAGTGTATCCATCGGGCAATGTTTCTAGTGCCTATCGTCTTAATCTCCAGTCGATTGTTCCGGCGCAATTTGAGACATTCACGCTAGAGGATGCGTCCGGCGATGATAGTGCATCAACGGTGTTTGATCGAGGCGCAGTGCGGGTCAACTATCAGCTATTAAACGAGGCGACGGCGAACCAGTTGACTACTGTTAAGTTAGAAGCGATTGGTAATGGGAATACGATCGAACTCGCTAACTGGAACGCCAACACTAAAACAAACGCACTGATTAATCTTTCAACGCTATCAAGTCTATTGCCGGGAGCTTATCAAGTCCGTGCGATCGCACTTTTTCAGAATGGGACGCAAGCCTTTTCACAGATGCGATCGCTGAATATTTCGGCTTGGACAGACATTCAGGGAACGGTTCTAGCAGATGAATTTACGCCGTTGCCGTTACGGAATGCAATTGTTTGGGGGAAGGGGGGGACGGATGTGTTGAAGCTAGGCGTGTTGGCATCGGAGGTGGTGACGTTGAATGGGCGATCGACTTTGGAGTATCAGCCGATAGATGCGGGGCGATCGCAGGCGATTTATGCCGGGACTGCGTTTGATTATTTGCGGCTTCAAAGTGGTCAAGAGTTCTACTTTCAAGGTATCGAAAGTCTTCAGTTTCTCGATCGATCGCTTGAGTTACAGGTGCGAACCAATGATCCAGGGTTTGCCTCTCAGTGGAACCTGCGGGCGTCGGATGTAGAGAGTGCGTGGCGCTTTACTCAAGGATCGTCAAACGTGTTGTTGGTGTCTTTGGATACGGGAATATTGACGGCGACTAGTGGGTTGGGTGGAATTGTTGATATTGACTTAAATCGGTTGATTACAGACCCAACAGATGATGATAATTATAGTGATAGCGGACATGGACATCGCGCGATTTCAATTATGTCTGCAACGCCTAATAATCAACTTGGGATTGCTGGGATTAACTGGAATAGTAATACGTTGGTTCATGATATCTATGGCGGCGGAAAAGCAAATAGCGATCGCATCACGTTCCATCAGGCCATCCGTCAAACGCTACAATATGCTCGATCACAAAAGCTTAAGGTCGTTTTTCAGGGTGGGGTTCAGGGTGAGTTTTGGCTGACCGACGGAGAGACTCAAGCGGAGTTAGAGCAAATGATCGATGAGAGCCGAGATATGGCGTTTTATGCGATCGCGGCGGGGAATGGCAATGTGGATATAGCGGTAAGCGATCGGTCAAATAGTGCAGTAACGATCGGGACGAGCGGCGGAGTGGCGCGCTTGCAAGGTCGGTATAAAAATCTGGCGTCAGTGGGTGCGTTGACGTCTTATGGCACTTCTAAGTGGGTGAATGGATTAAGCAATGCTGTGGGGGTCGATCGGGCCGGATACTCAAACTACGGGAAGGACCTCACCTTAATGGCAGCAACGAATGTTCCGTCCATTAATAAGTATGGCGATCGGGTGTCTTTTGGTGGGACGTCTGCGGCGAATCCAAACTTGGCGGCGATCGCGTCTTTGGTGTGGAGTGTTAATCCTAATTTAACGGCTATAGAGGTGCGACAAATCTTGACTGATACGGCGATGGATTTGGGGGTTGTGGGCCGAGATGATCTCTATGGGTGTGGATTGGTGGATGCGGATGCGGCGGTGCGACGGGCCTATGCGATGATGCAAGACCGGGCGTTGGCGGTGTTGGTGTAGGAGAAGCGATCGTTCATAAAAATACAATTCTTCATAGGAAACAGCTTGTGTAGTTCTATGAAATTAAGATATTCTATCGGACACGAGGGCAGATATACGGAATCGATCGGGGTATCTGTCTAAATTGGGGAAATGTACGGAGTCTGTCGGGGTATCTGCCTGAATCAGAGTGTTATGCGGAAAGTGTCGGGGTATCCATCCAAATCAGGATGATATTGAGAATGTTTCTGTATATTAAATAGTTAGACCGCTAGCCCGAAAAGCAATCAATTCGGGTTCTCAGAGTTATCGTTAATCCCAACATCAACGGTATTGAGAACGGATTGGTGAATGCGAAAGTCAAGGTGATTTGCAACGATCGCGCAGACTTGTCAGTATTGGCTTGAGCAGAGATACTTCGTGAAGGTTGGGAGGTGACAGGTCGCATAGGACTTAAATACGTCCGCGAGACACAATTTTTCGTCTTTCGGGAGTTGGGCTGGCGAAGTTGGGGAGCGATCGGTTGAGACAAGCCACGCGTAACAACCCGATTGGAGCAGACTGTTTCCAGATCTCCGTGAGGATGCAAAAATCATTTGCAGCCGCTCAATCGGAACGTTCTACGGCCTCAGTTACAGGTTGTGGCACTGCCTCAAGAACCCTCATCTCCAAAATGTCAATATTCAATACAAAAATT
>ENA-OFCI01000026-OFCI01000026.1-metagenomes-genome-assembly--contig:-NODE-26-length-92979-cov-37.665124_pt1 | contig 92979 bp, 63 predicted proteins | sample MGYA00153391_OFCI01 | MGnify analysis MGYA00153391
CTGACTATAACCTTGTTGAATTAGTATGGCATTCTGCCAAGGAATATGTTGCTAATAGATTATTTGAATCCATTGAAAAACTAGAATTACTGTTACATAAACTTTTAAATGAAGGAGGACTAATTATGAAATGGAACCGAAAAATAAAAAATAAAGGTAACTTAGTTAATGCAGTTTAGATGTCGCACAGCTTAGAACCAATGGAAATGTGGGCGGTCGGAGGAGTAACTATCGCATTTCTATCAGTTACTGCTATTCCATTACTTGAACTCATTGTTTTTCGACCAAAAAGAATCCTTGCCAACTATCGAAAATCAGAACCAAATTTAATCAAACCTTAACTAACTGTTCGGTGATATTCCACTCTTTTTAATGACTGAAGTCCTTACTACTAAACCTATGAATAATTTTCCTTATTTTTCTAACTACGGCTATCAAATAACTCGCGAACTCGGACACAACCGCGCGGGCGGTAGAGTTACCTATCTGGCTACGGAAATTAATACCAAACGTTCCATGGTTGTCAAACAATTTCAATTTGCCCAGACTGGTGCTAATTGGGCGGAATATCAAGCTTATGAAAAAGAAATTGAGATTTTGCGAGCACTAGATAACCCCAACATTCCCCGTTATTTAGATTCTTTCCAAACAGCATCCGGTTTCTGCATGGTACAGGAATACAAAGATGCCAATTCCCTCGCAACTTCGCCGCAGCAAACACCGCAAAAGACTAAGCAAATTGCTATCTCTGTGTTAGAAATACTCAAATACTTGCAAAATCGGATGCCGCCAGTTATCCACAGAGATTTGAAGCCGGAAAATATCTTGGTGGACGATCGCCTAAATGTCAGCCTCGTTGATTTCGGATTTGCTAGAATCGGGGGGGGAGAAGTGGCCGCCAGCAGCGTTGTTAAAGGCACCTTGGGCTTTATGCGGCCAGAACAAATGTTCAACCGCCAACTAACAGTCGCATCCGATTTATACAGTCTCGGCGCGACGCTAATTTGCTTGCTAATCGGCATCAATTCTACCGAAGTTGGCAGCTTGATGGACGAGACGGGGCGGATCAATTTTAAACATCGCTTGCCGCAGCTAACTCCAGAATTTCTTGACTGGCTGCAAAAAATGGTGGAACCGAATTTTAAACACCGCTATCCTTCAGCAAATGTGGCCCTTAATGCTTTGATTCCGCTGGAGGTACTTCAACAGCGTAAAAAGTCAATAATCCCACTGATATCAGTGGGATTATTGATAGTAATCGTTGGTATTTTTATCCCATTTTTTATAAAATCTCTTCAACCTCAAAAAGTAGTTAAACTCAAACAGAAGTTAAAACCTCAGACTCAAGTGCTGTTCACTACCCAGTTAGAAGAATCTCAAAATGTTAAAGATTTTGTGTTGATGAAACAACAACAGAAGGTCTATTTTGTTGTAAAGTTTACTAACTTGCCCTCCCGAGAATATGAAGGTATTTGTAAGGTATTTGACTCTCAAGGAAAATTGGCAGCCCAGGGTGAATCTTATTTAACAACAACGGCAGATAGACTAAATACTTGGTGCTGGTACAACTTTAAAAATGATGACAAGCCTGGGAATTGGCAGTTTGAATTTTATTTAGATGGTCAAAAAGTGGTGCAAAATAGTTTAAAGGTATTACCTTAGAAGAGTTGTACCGGGCGGGCAGTGATTTTTTTTGCCGTCAAGAGTTGGCGGAATAAGAGTTACTCCATCACCTTCACTTTTGCAGATGCCCGAAATTGTTATTAGTTGATTGCTGCTAGACTCTTTTTTTAAAGCAAATACTACTCCTGTGTATGATTGGCCGCCACTGCTTTCAGGTCTGGCAATTACGTACGATCGCGCTTTCAAATTGTGCTGGTTCGCGTTTATTGTATGAGGTTTGAACTGGGCCCATTGATGACAGGATTTTGTAATTATAGGTATTATTTATTTGTTCTTGAGTTCTGACTCCCAACTTTTCAATGGAATCACTAAATTTGTTATTTTCTGCATAGTAAGCTTGCTGCCTTTCATTGATCGAAGCAATATACTTTTGTACTTCTGTCGCAACATTAGATTGTTTGGATTCTGACGATTTCACACTGTTTGACATTACATTTGATTTGACAATAGTGTTGAGTTTAAAATCGTAAAAAGACGATATTATGCCAGCTAAAAAAGCACTATAAATCAAAGTCCGTAACGGCAAACTGGATAGTAAAAAGGTGGATATTTTATTTTTTTTAGCTATATTTTTTGACATTTTTTTAAGTTGTCATATGTCATATGTCATAAGGTACACCTGCTAAGTATGTAAGGTGCGCGGCGCGCGCACCCTACAAACTATAAACTATGCTGTTTCGTGTTGTTTGTGCCATGCGGGATGCCACAGCAATTCAGCAGTCGATCGCTTCTCCACCATTTCCTTCGTAATCATACAGTTAGCTACATCCTTGCGAGAAGGCAACTCGTACATTACATCGAGCATTAACTCCTCTAAAATGCTGCGGAGAGCTCTCGCGCCGGTTTTGCGTCGATAGGCTTCCTGGGCGATCGCCCGTAGCGCATCTGGCTCAAATTCCAACTCCACACTATCCATCTTCAACAGCTTTTGATACTGCTTCACCAACGCATTGCGCGGTTCAGTCAATATCTGCATCAAAGCTGCTTCATCCAGCGGCGAAATCACTGTGACTACCGGAATCCGCCCGACAAATTCAGGAATTAAACCAAACTTGACTAAATCGTCTGGTTGTACTTGCTGCAAAATATCAGCCGCCCGCTTATCTTTCGCCGGCAAAGTCGAATTGCTATCGCTTTCTGTTGGCTGAATAAAGCCTAATGATTTTTTACCCAAACGCTGTTCAACTATTTTTTCTAAACCGACAAAAGCACCGCCGCAAATGAATAGAATCTTACTCGTGTCAACTTGAATAAAATCTTGGTAAGGATGTTTTCGACCGCCTTGGGGAGGTACGTTAACCACCGTTCCTTCCAACATTTTTAACAGCGCTTGCTGTACTCCTTCTCCTGATACATCCCTGGTGATCGAAGTATTTTCGCTTTTGCGAGCAATCTTGTCAATTTCGTCAATATAAATAATCCCGCGCTGCGCTGATTCGACATCGAAATCTGACATTTGCAACAGCCGCAGCAAGATATTTTCTACATCGTCACCGACATATCCAGCTTCTGTCAGCGTCGTCGCATCGGCTACCGCAAAGGGGACTTCGAGCATTTCTGCCAAACTTTGGGCTAACAAAGTTTTGCCGCAACCTGTGGGCCCGACTAGCATGATGTTAGATTTTTGCAGTTCGACATCGCTGTCAGGGGAAGGTTTGCCGCTGTCTTTGGCTTGGTCAACACTCAAGCGTTTGTAGTGGTTGTAAACTGCTACAGAAAGAACTTTTTTTGCTGAATGCTGACCGATGACGTGGTTGTCTAAATGCTGTTTAATGTCAGTGGGTTTCGGAATTTGAGCTAAAATGATTTTCGATTTGTTTGATCGACCCTGGCGTCGCGTTCCTTGTCCTTGAGACTCTCGCACCTCTGATTGGGGAATCTGTTGACCAATTGTTTTGCTGGAGTCAAAAAACTCCTCTTCTAAAATTTCATTGCACAGTTCCACGCATTCATCGCAAATGTAGACGCCGGACCCAGCTATTAACTTGCGGACGTACTCCTGCGACTTGCCGCAAAAGGAGCATCTGAGATGGGAGTCATATTTTGACATATTTGCCTCTTACTTTACGTTGCGGTTGCTTATTTTGACTGGCGAAGTTGCCGCGGGATTGATCGAGTGTTCAGAAGAAAGAAAGGTTTCTCAATCGGACACCCAAGCCAGTCAAGCTTCGCGATACCTATTTCTAAGTTAGCACTTGTGAGGCTTTAGTGATTAGTGATTAGTCATTCGAGCAAATTAAAAAAATTAATTTTCATCCTTGAGTAAAGCGACACTGGCTTACCATTTTTTGTAGGCTAAAAATTTCCCCGACATAATTATTTTCACTCGATCGCCTTTTGGATCTGCTTCTTTCTCTACATCTAAGGTAAAGTCGATCGCGCTCATAATCCCGTCACCAAATTTTTCTTGTATCACTGCTTTGAGTGGCATCCCGTAAACCTGCATTATTTCATAAAACCGATAAATCAGAGGGTCAACTGGAACGGCAGCATCCAAAGAACCTTTTAACGGAGGTTCGCACAGAATCGTAACCGTCTCGTTATCCAATCCCAAAGCCGATCCAATTTTCTGGGCTTCATCGACCGATGCGGTAGCTTGACGATAAATAACCGCAGCAATCCAAACTTCGTCGCGATCCAAAACTTTTTCTAAATCTGCAAAACTAATTCCCTGAGCTTTTTTAGCAGCCAGAAGCTTTTCTGTAATTTGAGAAATTGCCATTAAATATTCTCCTACTGCGGTGCAATATATTAGATTTATCTCACATTTTGGGATTTTTGTCAATAGCCACTTGAGGGGAAAAACTGAATTTATCTAGCAACTGCCAAGAGGGAGAGGACGTTATTAATGGCTTTTTTTCCATACAATCTAACTTCGGCCATAACTGGGAACTTCAGCCAAAGCTGGTCTCCTAAACTTCAACAACTCATATCGTTTCCAGTTGCATGGGTATTGTTCAACAGTCAACAGTCAACAATCATTTCTCCTGAGTGCAACCGGAATTGATATCACAACTACATAAATCCCCAAATAAATCATAACTGCCCTATGGCAATGGTACAGTTGGCACTATGTGTATTACAAACTACACAAATTCTCGGCAAACAACCGAATTTCGATCGCGCTAGCCTGACGCTCAATCCTCGATCCCGCAGCCAAAGCCCCTTTACCGCTCACAACCGACAACTGACAAAAGTATGAAGATTCAGACCAAAGATTACACGATCGAGTACGATCGCGCTACGCAAACAGTCACCTGCTGTGGCTCGTTCCGGCTCAGCCAGATGGAAGAATACGCGCCGATCGTTGAGCTGCTCAACGCAGTGACCGACTCCTCGCCAAATACAATTACTCTAGACTTGCGAAAGCTAGAATTCTTAAATAGTTCAGGAATTAATATTGTCTCAAAATTTGTAATTAAAGTGCGCCAGCAAAAGAATATTCAAATCGCCGTAAAAGGCTCTAAACAAATACCCTGGCAGGGAAAATCGCTGAAAAACTTGCAGCGGCTGATGCCTTCTTTGCATTTAGAATTGGAATAGTCACATCGAAAAAGGTAAAGGTCAGTCCCAGACCTGCCTCCGATCGCCGGGATGAGGGCTGCTGAAGTTAATGGGAACAAGTCATAGTTAATTTAGCACCAAACCTTAAAAACTTCAGAACAGACTAAAATTACCAATTGTCAATTGTTATGCAGGAAGAACCATCAAGAGAACAGCTACTTTTGGACGTTCAGCGGCTGAGTACCCAACTTGAAAACTTGAAGCGCGAAAAGGCTGATCTAGAAATTTTGCTGGAGACTAACACCGAACATTCGGATACGATGGAAACTCACTTGCTTGTCAAAGCTGAGCTGGCAGTGCGCGAAAGCGAACAGCAGTTTCGGGCGATCGCCTCGGCAACTCCGGTTCCGGTATTGGTTTCTCGTCTCTCGGACGGCTTAATTCTGTATGCGAACGCTCAATCGGCTTCTCTGCTGAACATACCCCTAGCAGAATTAATCGGCAGCAGCACCGCAGACTTTTACTTCAACCTGGGCGATCGTCCGCATACACTCGACGCCCTCGCCAAAGACGGATATCTCCAAGACTACGAACTCCACTGCAAAAAGTCAGACGGCACCCCTTTCTGGGCAATGATCTCGGTTCAGCCGCTGCTGTTCCACGGTCAGCCGACGGCCTTGTGCGCCTTGTACGACCTCACCCAGCGCAAGCAAGCAGAACAAACTCTCCAAGAAAGCGAAAAGCGACTCCGCCGCCAGAGTCTGGCTTTGTTGCAGCTAGGCCGGCAGAGGACTCTCAACAATGGTGCGCTGAATGTGGGAATTCGCGAAATTACCGAGGCGGCGGCCCGGACTTTGGAGGTGGAAAAAGTCAGCGTCTGGCTTTACAACCATTTCAGATTTGGAACTCGTTACCCGATCGATTCCCAGCTAACTTTTACGACGAAGAGATCGATCGCCCACAACCAAACAGAAACAATCGATACAGAGGCGGCGGCTTCAGAGGAACACGATCGGGTGAATCATTCTAAGTTTAAAATCCCCAACCTCAAATTAGTTTGTCTAGATTTGTACGATCGCACTCGCGAAAATCATTTGAGTCGCGAGTCCATATCGGAAAGGGATTTAAAATGCTCAATTTTAGATATCGAAGACGACACACCGGGCGAAAACTGGCGATCGGACAACGATCCAGAACCTGCACCAAACACTCCAAACTCTCTAAAAACAAATTCGTGCCACTCATCATCGATAGCGGAACATTCCGCTGTGCTACCGAATACCAGCAAGCCAAATTCATCAATTTTAAATGTAGCAATTAGACTCGGTGGCCAAATCGTAGGCATCCTCTCTCTCGAACATATCGGCGCGTCCCGCCAGTGGGCTCTGGAGGAGCGCACCTTCGCCGATTCTTTGGCCAATTTAGTAGCACTGGCGATCGAAGGATTTGAACGCCAGCGAGCTCAGGAAGCACTCTCCAAAGCCAAAGCCCAGCTAGAAATGACCGTCGATCAGCGCACCGCTCAACTCACCGCCGCCAATAAACTGCTCCGCATCGAAATTGCCGAGCGCAAAAGAGCCGAAATAGCTTTGCAAGAAGCCTTACACAAAGCTGAAGCAGCTTCCAGAGCTAAAAGCACTTTTTTAGCCAATATGAGCCACGAGCTGCGGACGCCGCTCAACGCGATTATCGGTTACAGCGAAATGCTAGAAGAAGAAGCACTGGAATCGGGACTCGCAGACATCATCCCCGATACCCAAAAAATTCATAACGCCGGCAAACACTTGCTGACTTTAATCAACGATATTCTCGACCTTTCTAAGATAGAAGCCGGTCGGATGGAGCTTTACTTAGAAAAATTCGATCTCAGGAATTTAATAGAAGAAGTCATCGCAACTTTGCACCCTTTAGTAGAAAAGAATCACAATCAATTGCAACTTTCTTGCTCTGTGAATTTGGGAGTAATGTATGCAGATTTGACAAAAATTAGGCAAATTCTATTCAATTTGCTCTCGAATGCCCTGAAGTTTACCGAAGGTGGAACTGTGATCCTGAGCGCGACTCGCGAACGATCGGGCGGCAGCGATTGGGTTTATTTGCAGGTATCTGATACGGGGATTGGAATGTCGGCAGAACAGCAGCAGGGTTTGTTTCAACCTTTTATGCAAGGCGATGCTTCGACTACTCGCAAGTACGGCGGCACTGGTTTGGGATTGGCCATTAGCCGCTTGTTTTGTCAGATGATGGGCGGTGATATCACTGTTGAGAGTGAGTTGGGTGTTGGCTCTACTTTTACTGTTCAATTAAAGGCAAAACTTGATAGTTAGAAGGAAGTTCGGCAACGAGCAATGTACGGGATGGACGGATGTAACGGATGGGTGGAAGATGGAATAATTCCCGATTCCCGATTCCCAATTCTCAATTCCCGTTTTAATTGTGACACCGATCGCATTCGCAGCATTTTTCCGAGCATAGAATACCTATATTATCCCAAACTTGTGCCGCAAGTAAGATATAGCGCCTCGCTGCATTCAAAAGTCGCACCTCAACCTGATTAAGGGGGGGTGGGGGATTGCTTGTACAAAGGCAATTTGGTAAAAGTAATGCTATGGTCGCGCACCAGTAGAAGGCAAAAGTTAACAGGAAATCAGGACTTATCAAAGGTCTCACGACGCAGAAACATCATGGGTATCTTTTGCCGAATCCTTTAAGCCTTCAAACTGCTGCCTCTACTGCCGAGGTAGCAATACCGCCTTCATCAGTGTGCAATTTCTCAGAATCACAGGAGTGCATCTACCATGATTAAACCTTGCAATCAACCGCTAAAAATAAATCCTTTCACTTCTTATCGCGATCCCGCTACAGGCAGGTGGACTGTAGTTCCAACAGTTCAGAATGGCGAAACAGATTCTAGTTTGAAAGCAACAACGGTCGGCGAAAACGCAGCTAAAGTAGAAACAATTATTTCTGCTACACCTGCTGTCTCAGTGCCGAAAAAACACCTTTCCTTCTCCTTGCCTCCGCTTAAAAACCTTGCTAGAAAATCTGCTGTCATTCTCAGCAGGTAGCGATTGCAGGGGCCTAATAAGAGTGTCCGCGGTTAGTCAAAAAGTAGGGACACGGCAGTGCCGTGTCCCTACGGTGATCTATCGAGCTCGGATGTACTTCACAAACGTGGAATCTGCTGTATCTTCAGCATAAATTGCCAAAAAGTGATACACTGATACCAAACTTTCTCCTTCAAGATCCGTGAAGCATTTGCTCGATCGCCTCGTCCAATTTGTCTGGACAGACCGACCAATTCGCCAGCGGGGAACAGTAATCGTTGCTATCCCCGTGATTTGTCTGTTTGCTTCGCTGATCGCAATTGCAGGGCTCCGAAATACCACCATACAGGTAAGAAGACGAACAGATACTAACAAGACAATACTTCAGGAAACTAACCGCTTATTAAAAACGGTGGTGGATGCGGAAACAGGCATTCGGGGTTACGGTTTGACTAAGCGCCGCGAATTTCTCGAACCCTACCTAGAAGCAAAGAAGAGTTTGCCTCCGCTGTTGGCTAAACTTAAGGTTATGGTGCGAGACAATCAACTACAAGCTCAGCAATTTGAAGATATAAAAAAAAGTAGCGAACAGCAAATAAACTTCTTACAAAATACTTTAAATCTGCTCGAAAGTTCCGAAAAAATAGTACAGTCGCCGGCCAGAATTCAGGTGTTCGCTCAAGGTAAATTGAAGATGGATAACCTGCGCGAAAAAATTGATGCCTTTACTAATACGAGCGCAGCGTACCAAAATAGTTTAGAGCAGCAACTACAGGACTTGATAGATTTAACTAATGCCGTGCAAGTTGCTGGTTTGCTTGTCGGCTGTTTGGGTGCGGCAGCTTCTTGGTATTTATTTTATAGTTTAGAGCAGGAATTGAGGCAGCGAGAAGCTGGGTTGCAAGAAAGTAAAACTCGCATTCAAGCTGTGGTAGATAACGCGGCTGACGGGATTATTACTCTGGACGAAGCGGGAAATATTGAATCTTTTAATGCAGCAGCAGAAAGAATTTTTGGTGAAAAAGCCGATCGCGCGATCGGATCGAACCTGCGTAGGCTGATAGCTCAACCGCAGCCGGACATCAGCACAGGGGATTATGCGATCGAATATTTTGTCTTAAATCCCGATGCTGAACTCAAGAATTACCAGCAAGAAACAGTAGGAGTTCGCAGCGACGGAACCAAGTTTCCGATGGAGTTAGCCCTCACCGAAATGCGTCTGGCAAATCAACGCTTGTTTATTGCAATTTGTCGCGATGTGAGAGGACGTAAACAAGCTGAGGAAACTCTACGCAAGCAAGCGCAAATGCTGGATTTGGCGAACGATACGATCGCGGTATTAGACTTGAACTGGACGATTTCTTATTGGAATCTGGGGGCGAAGTGGCTCTACGGCTGGCGGAAGTCGGAAGCAATTGGCGAAAATATTCACGAGCTTTTGCAAACAGAATGGACGCAACCTTTGGAGGAAATTCAAGAAGTATTTTTAGAGCGGGGATCTTGGCAAGGGGAACTGGTTCGCACCAAGGAAGACGGCACAAAAATAACGGTGGCGAGTCGCTGGACTTTGCAGCGCGACGAGCAAAATCAACCGCTGGCTATTTTGGAAATCAGCAACGATATTAGCGATCGCAAATGCTCAGAACTTGCTTTAGCCGAAAGTGCACAGCGGTTTCGCGATACTTTTGAACAAGCCGCAGTCGGCATGGCCCAAGCGAGTATCGATGGCAAGTTGCTATTAGTCAATCAAAAACTTTGCGAAATTTTGGGCTACAGCCGCCAAGAATTGATCGAGAAAAAATTTCAGGAGATTACTTTACCCGAAGATTTGGGAAGCGAATTGGAATTATTGAGCCAATTGTTAGCAGGAGAAATTGAAAATTATCATGTGGAAAAGCGCTACATCGGCAAAGATGGAGAGTTGGTTTGGGGCAACTTGACAGTTTCGCTACTGCGAGAACAAAATGGCAATCAATTTCTGATGGGTGTGGTAGAAGATATCAGGAAACGCAAACAAGCTGAGGAATCGCTCAGGTTGCGCGCTGTAGAATTGAGTTGGACGGCGCAGACGCTGGCTAAAACCACGAGTAGTTTAAGAAAGCGGAATCTAGAATTAGACCAGTTTGCTTATGTAGTTTCTCACGATTTGAAAGCGCCACTGAGGGCGATCGCCAATCTCAGTAGTTGGATAGAAGAAGACATCAGCGACTCGATGACAGAGGATACTCTGCACCAAATGAATCTGCTACGGGGCAGAGTTCACCGCATGGAAGCTTTGATTGAGGGACTGCTGCAATATTCCCGCGTCGGACGCATTCAAGTAGCTTTAGAAACGGTAGAAGTAGAGAAGTTATTAGCAGAAATTATTGATTCGTTGGCTCCGCCGTCTGGATTTGAGGTGAAAGTTGACCCAGGAATGCCAACTTTTGTGACCGAAAGATTGCCGTTGCAGCAGGTTTTTGCTAATTTAATTAGCAACGCAATCAAGCACAATCGAGGTGAATCTGGTCATGTAAAAATATCGGTTAAAGAGTTAAATGATTTTTACGAGTTTTTTGTAACAGATAATGGGCCAGGGATTGCACCTCAATATCATGATAAAGTTTTTGTGATTTTTCAGACCTTGGAAGCTCGCGATAAAGTTGAAAATACTGGCATTGGTTTGTCGTTGGTGAAGAAAATTGTCGAAGGTGAAGGTGGCAGTGTTTCGCTGGAATCTGCCGAAGGTGAGGGAGCAACTTTTGGGTTTACTTGGCCGAAGCAACCTATTCGCAAAGAGGGCAAGTAACACAACTCTAAATGCAGCACCAAAAGCCCGATCGCGACTAGACATCTCCCATAATTATTGTGGAACAGGCATCCTGCCTGTTCTTCACAGGCTTTTTGGGAGATATCTACTGTTTAAACTGCATCACAGCGGATTTCGATGATAAATCCGTCGGGATCGTAAAAGTAAATGCCGCGTCCTGTAGCGCGAGTGACGGGGCCGCTGTCGATCGCAATTTGATTTGACTTTAGCACTTCCAGCGCGCGATCGAACAAATCGCGATCAATATCAAAAGCTAAATGGTTGGCGCGAGTAAAAGCTTTCTCGGGATCGGGGTTGGGCGGTTCCAAATCTGGCTGCCAAAATAAATCAATCACAGTCCCGTCGGGAGTGATGAAATTAGCGACTTTACCTGCGGCTACCATTTCGGTTAAACTTGCCGGAATATCTGCACCTGTTAGTTCGCGCAAGCCGAGAATTGTACCGTAAAAGTGGCGGGAAACGTTCATATCGCGCACGTTTAAAGCGATATGATGAACGCGGCGCAAATCTCCCGGCGCGAGGGCAATTTTGATTGTGTTTTCGGTAGTTTGCATGATACTGTCAATTACGAATATTAAAATTGAATGCTGTGAGATTAATCCCCAGTTATAGTGAGAACTTTAGTGCTGATATTTCTATGATATCAAATCCCGCAGCATGGGAATTAATATTACCCACAGTCAGGACACGGCAGTGCCGTTTCCCTACTCATGATTATTTTGGGGTAGGGAAACGGCACTGCCGTGTCCTCCGTTGCGACGGCGAGCAATTATTTTGGGGTAGGGAAACGGCACTGCCGTGTCCGACTCTCGCGACGGCGAGCAATTATTTTGAGGTAGGGAAACGGCACTGCCGTGTCCTACGTTGCTATTATTCCGGTGCAGCCGGAATGGATATTATTTTTCTTTAGGGAACGATGCCATGCCTACAAATAGCATTGCTAGGCCGCCTCCCAGAATCGCAAACGCCAGTAAACCTACAGCTAAATCTAATCCCGATGTATTTTCCATTAAATTAAACCGTTCTCCAGCGGTAAGGCGCGTACTGCGCACCCTACATATTAACGTTAAAAAATGATTTGAGGCATTAGTTATAGCAGTAGGGTACTTAGGCTGTACCCTACGTATAGATGCACTTCTTATTTCGCCAATTCTTTGTCAATGGCGGCGATCAATTCTGGCGAATCGGGGCCGATGCTGCTGCGGAATCTGGCAACCACTTCACCCTGTTTGCTAACTAAGAATTTCTCAAAATTCCAGGAAACCTCACCTTTAGGCTCGACTGCACTCGTCAGCTTAGCGTACAGCGGGTGTTGCTGACTGCCTTTGGCACGTACTTTGTCAAATAATTCAAATTTGACGCCGTATTTTGTTGTACAGAAATTGACGATTTCTGAGTTAGTTCCGGGTTCTTGAGCTCCGAAGTCGTTGCAGGGAAATCCTAAAACGCGGAGTCCAGCAGCGCCATACTTTTGGCTTAATTCTTCGAGTCCTTTGTATTGAGGTGTATAGCCGCATTGGGAAGCTACGTTAACTATCAAGAGTACCTTGCCTGCGTACTCTCCTAGCTGCTTGTCTGCGCCTGCGATCGTTTTTACTGTAATGTCGGAGATTGTGTTGGGCATTTTCAAATACTTCTAAATTTGACTTGCACAATTTTACCGCAATTCGGTACAATTTTGTCGAGCTGCCGATCGCCAAGAGTGCATCCCAATGAGTGTAATACCAATTTTTTATGAGGCTGCATAGAATTTCGATCCCCCCTAACCCCCCTTAATAAGGGGGGGACAAGATTCTTCTCAAAGTCCCCCTTCTTAAGGGGGATGCGAGGGGGATCAAGGTATGTGCAACTTCACATTAAATTGGTATAAGGGCGAAGCATTCCAGCAGATAATTTATTAGACATCTCCCAAAACTCCTATGAAGAACAGGCAAGATGCCTGTTCCACAATAATTTTGGCAGATTATTTATTAGTTATGAGCAGAGACTTACTGCCGGAATACTTCGCCCCTACGAATATATTTGCAAAAATGAGATGCTGCCGATCGCCAATCAGTAATCCGTACTGAGCACCTTATCTCACGATTGTTACCTCTTCTTTCCTCATTCTTCCTTCTTCTATAGCTAAATTCCACAGCTAGGAAGACGCATAATTTAACTATCTGAGTGGCTTTCCATCATCCATTTTTGGTAAGTATCTTCAAGTTGCTTGTCTTCCAGAACGAGTTCAATGCGGACTTTAAGGCAACCGTGGCGGGGTTGAGAGGCGATCGCATTTAAAATTTTGCTAGCTTTCTGTACAGAGGTAAATTCAGCCTTAACAGTCGGTTCCTGGCGATCGTTCTTAATCTCCGTCAAATCTATACCGGTGATGTTTCCCTCGCCCAAATCTATTTCTGCTAACACCTTCGGATCGTCGCCGACTTGTTCCACAATCAGCTTTTCCCACTGGATAGGTACTTGTACCATCCGAGTTTGAATTTCTTTGCGGACAATAACTTCCCCAACTTTGCGCTTGCTGCGATTGATCACCAATCGTTCTTCTAGCAGGCGAATTACATCTTGATCGACAATATCACAGTCTTCTTCCTCCTCACTTGTCTCCCAATTCTCATTTGTGCGATCGGCATCTGTTTGATTTAACATAACTTTTGAAAGATTAGTTGACTCGCTATTGCTCAATTCACTGAGCGGTTCTGAGGAATTTCTTAAAGACTGAGACTCACCATTTGTTGAAATTCCTGGCAGCATTTCCACTTGCTCCGAATTAATACTTAGAAACAGCGCTTTTTGGTGATAATCAACTTTTTTTAGCAGCTTAATACTTACTAAAAAAATCCTAGTATTTTCCGTGCCTAGCCCTGCTACCACAAAGTTTAGCTGGCCGTTAGGATCAAAATATACATCTTTAATTATGCCCACCAAGTGACCTTGGTTGTCTTTGACTGTAAAACTCTTTAGCTTAGTTCTGACTTTTTCAGGAACCCGGTTGAGACGGGTAATTGATTTTGCAGTTGCTATTTTTTCGGCTGATACTTGACCGTTCATTTTTTTAACTTTCCTGATTAGGGATTTTTATTATCAATTGGTAAAGGCGGGGAAAGTGCATAAACCTTGCCCAAACCAGACAAGTTTTGTACTCCACCCGCCCCGTCACGTAGAAATTGCGCGATGCCACAAAAAATTCGCAATTCCTATTCAACGCTTACTGCGGTTGGTTTAGATAGCTTTCTTATCATCTACAACCGGAGTTCCATCGGTCTTAATGTCTAATTCTTCACGGCGCAAGGTTTCTTCGGCGTCAACAGTGCTGCGAACAACTTCTTTTCTGACCTTGACTTCTTCGCGCACGTAAGCTTCCTTGTGAATATCAGCCGTTTCTTCGTAGACTTCCATGCGTGCAACTTCCCCTGATTGGAAGTCAGCCTCACCGACAGAAACTACTCGACCCGCTTCTACGGGGGTTACTCGCTCGATTACGACTCGTTCTTTTTCAATGGGTACTGAAGCTCGTGCTGTTTCAGTTTCCACGCGCTTACCAACTACTACTTCACCGGTTTTGGCGCGGTTTTTGTTGGCAACCAAGCGTTCTTCATAAAGCTTAAGGTTTTGGTGGTTTTGTTCGTTAGTTTCGTACAGGGGGCGATCGATATCGTAGCTGTAGTTGCTGCGATCGTAGCTAGCAGGAGTTGCAGTGCTAGCCGCAGGAGTGCTTGCCGCCGTGTCTTGATTGCGGTAAACGCCTCTTACCTTTTCTTCGCCATCGTAATCTACTGGTTCTAATTCATTGTAAGCAGGCAATTGTTCTGCTTGAGCTTTGCTGCGAAGGCCTGTGGCGTAGACGCGACGGGTTCCGTAGTCGAAGCGGGCCGAGCCGATCGGCAATAATACCTTTTTGCCAAAAATCCAAATACCGGTATCAACTACCAAATAGCGAAAACGGCCAGTTTCATCAACCAAAGCGTCATAGACAGTGCCTACTTTTTCATCAGAGTCGCCGGCATAAACATCAAATCCCTTGATGTCGTCTCCTGCAAAAATCTCTTCCTTATAGTTAGGATAAAATTCTTCGATTTTTTGAAGTGCCATGTGTTTTTTCCTCTTTAGCTCTACTTAAATTAATAGTAGAAATAAATTCGTTGACTTGCCTCTCCCTAAAGTCTGAAGTGTATAATTGCGGGAGTTTAATACTATAGGAATACGGTGGGAGTGTCGGTGTTAGCGAACCGCGCCGGACACGGCATTGCCGTTTCCCTACAGCGCCGGATACGGCATTGCCGTGTCCCTACTGTTGATAATTGTTAAGTCGGTGGTTATACCAATTTTTCATGAGGCTGCATAGAATTTCGATCCCCCCTAACCCCCCTTAATAAGCTATGCGTTATAAACATCTTTCTTAACATTTGAGAGCGATCGCGATCGAGGCTATCAAACCCTTATTCCTCGATCGCCAATTCTCAATAAATGCCAGCTATTTTCAATAAACAAGGTTGTTAAATTGTCAAGGCTTGTGTCGTGATTGCTCCCAAAAGCCTTGATTTACAAAGCTTTCAGGATTGTCAAGAAAGATCCTTATAAGGCATAGCGACCTAAGGGGGATTTAGGGGGATCGAGATATGTGCAACGACCCATTAAATTGGTATTACAAATAAACATTAGATAATAGTGAAATAGAAAAATCAAAGCCCCTCATCTTACGGGAGAGGGGCTTCGGGAAAACTAGAAATTTTAAGTTCAGACTTGATTTAGTTGACTTCTGATAGTTTCTATCCGTTTGCGGTTAACTCCCAAATCCGACTCTCCCAGACGCGAAGCCGATCGCACTTGGATGACTTTTGCCCCATCATCCACCAAAAATTCAACGTCATCCACAAACCCCATCAAAGCACTGGTGAACTCCGCATAGAGGTAATTATTAGTGGCGGTGATAATTTTAGTTTTGGCCAAGGACTCGATCGCCCCTTTCAGCTTTGCCATTGCCTCCTCCGGCGACGAAACGTATGCCAAAGGCTCAATTTTGTGTTCGGCATCTTGACTGAAGCTGCTGACGCAATTGGGGGAACTCGGGCACGCTGCGAGTTTTCCTGACTGAATGCCGATATTGGCAGGTTTTTTTCCAGCAAACATTGTTTTTTCTCCCGGAATTGCGATAAAAGTAGCGATCGACAGTACCGCTACTGCTAGCAGTGATATTAAAATAACTAAGACTCTTTTCAATGCTGTCGGCGATTTTGTTTCAACTGTTTGCAAAGGATTAGCCCTCCTGAAAGTTTAAATTATATCTAATTTTAATATTAATTGAAATTGACATCTAAAAATTAAAAATATTCACTTTGTTTTTCAATCAACCAGTAAGTCAGCATTTCTCCTTTACCTTTAACCGCGATTTTACCCCGTTGTTCAAAAACAAACTGCTCTTTCACACGCTCGTAAGTCTGCGCCGTCACTTGAATTTTCCCAGGTAATCCGTTCGACTCCATCCGCGAAGCAACATTCACAGTATCCCCCCACAAATCATAGCTAAATTTGCTAATCCCAATTATTCCCGCCACTACCGATCCGCTGTGAATTCCGATCCGCAATTGAAAACTTTCTCCTATTTTGACATTAAACCTCCTCAAAGCTGCCTGCATATCCAAAGCTAAAAGCGCGATCGCCTGTGCATGATCCTCCCGCGCCGTCGGCAAACCCCCAACCACCATATAAGCATCCCCAATCGTCTTAATCTTCTCCAACCCGTGCAACTCAGACAACCTATCGAATTCCGAGAAAATCCCGTTCAAAATTTCCACCAACTGCGTCGGACTTTTGTGAGCCGAAAACTCCGTAAAACCCACCAAATCAGCAAACAATACGCTCACCTCATCAAAATGATCCGCAATCAACTTTTGCTCTTTTTGCAAGCGCTCGGCAATCGGTTTAGGTAAAATATTCAGCAGCAATTTCTCTGTTTGCTCTTGCTGCACTTTCAGGGCAGCTTCAGCTTGTTTCCGCTGAATCAACGAACCGAGCTGCGTAGCAACCGCACTCACTAATTCCAACAAACGCGGCTGACATTCCAGAACTTTCTCGCGATAAAAAATCAAAATAGCTAGCACTTGGTTGTCCGCCAAAATTGGCACCCCAAAAGCCGCTTTCAATCCCACATTTACCGCAATTTCCGAGCGCAAAAAAACTTGTTCCGGTGCACTAGAAACATCCTCGATCCATTCCGAGTGCTGCGACTGCCAAATCCTCCCCGGGAGTCCCACACCGGTATCAAAAGTTAACTGCCAACTTGTCTGTCGGAATTCGGCAAAACTGGAGTCGCTGACATACCTGCCTGTAGCGCATTTTAAAACGCCCTCACTGCAAGGAATCCAAGCCTCGCCCAGATTCCATTCAATAGTTTGGCAAATTAAACCTAAAATCACATCTATAGCAGACTCAAAATCCTCTGATTTGCTAATAGCCTGAGTTGCCTTCAGCAGCAACCTTGTTTCCATTTCAACCTGGTGGCGTTCGGCGATTTCCTGGTGCAACAGGACATTTTGATCCGTCAATTTTTGATTTTTTTCTTGCAACTGCATTTGCAAGGAACGCACAGTAAGTTGATTGCTCACTCGCGCCAATACTTCTTTCACCTGAAAAGGTTTGGTGATATAATCTGCTCCGCCTACTTCAAAAGCTTGTGCCTTATTTATTCCTTCTTCTAGGGCGCTGAGAAAAATGATCGGAATTTCCCTAAATTGCGGTTGGGCTTTCAATCTTTTACAGAGTTCGTAGCCGTCAATATCCGGCATCATAATATCCAGCAAAATCAAATCTGGTACGCTCGATTGAATCGCATCTATGGCAGAAAAACCATTAGTAACAGGTCTAACTTTATAGCCATTTTTTTGCAAAATTCTAATCAACAAACGCAGATTATCTGGCGTATCGTCAACTACTAAAATATCTGCTTGATAGTTTTCAGTTTGCTCCGCCTTCACCTGCATTATCTGATTCCTCCGTCTCGGCAATTAAATTGAGAATTTTCTGGTAATCAAAATTATTGAGATGACCCTGGAGGATTTCGGCAAATTCAGGATGAGCATCCCTTATTTCCTCGATCGTCCTGGCAATTAAGTCAAAATCCGCATTGCGGATTACCTGCTTCATATTCTCTACCCATTCTGCGGGAAGTTGGGGCAAATAAGCAAGCACAGCATTAGGTGCGGGGTCAGATAGATTACTTCGATCGCCTATTGAGATAAAATCCGTTGAGTTAGAGTAGAGATACCTCACGCCCAAATGTTTGTTCAAGGTATCAAATATCTCTGTTTTGCGGAAAGGTTTGCTAATAAAATCGTCGCAGCCCACCAATAAAGCAAAAGATCGCCTGCCTTCAATTGTACTAGCTGTCAAAGCCACAATCTTCGGAATCGGGGAGTCGCCAGAGGAAATACTGCTGTCCCCATTTTCTTGCTGCTCTTGCTCTCTCTGCTGTATTCTGAGCTTAATTTCTTGAGTAGCTTCGTAGCCGTCCATCACTGGCATTCGCACATCCATCAAAATTAAGTGGGGCTGCCAATTTTCCCAAATTTCAATTGCTTCGCGGCCGTTAGTGGCTTGTTGGAACCCAAAACCCAAGGGAGAAAGCATTTTGACTAAAAGTTGGCGGTTGTCTTCGCGATCGTCCACAATTAAAATCCGGTAGCACGGTTGATTTGGTTCCAACCCAATAACTTCGCGGTTAATTGGCCCGGCGGGAACATCAGCAGCATAAGCCGCACCGACTGGAATCTCAAATTTAAAAGTAGTGCCGAGTTCCAGTTGACTTTCTACCACAATTTCTCCTCCCATTAGGCGCACAAATTGACGGCTGATAGTCAATCCTAAACCCGTGCCTTTCTGAGTTTTTTGACCGGAAGCTGTTTGCACAAAGGCATTAAAAACATTGCCCAATTCTTCCGCAGCAATGCCAACTCCTGTATCTTCTATCTCAAACTGAAGGAAAATTACTTGAAACCGAGTTGAATCCTCAGCCTCCTCCCTCAATTCAACAGTTGCATAATCACTGCTAATTATCGAAAAATCCCGAATACTTGTTGTGGTATCAAAGACAACTGTTGGACTATCCAATAAATCCACAACTCCCGAATTTTCTAACTTTCTAACTCTTAATACTACCGCACCACTTTGCGTAAATTTTATGGCATTGCTGAGGATATTGATCAGCACTTGTCGCAGTTTAATATCATCCGTTCGCACGTACTGGGGAACCTCAGCCTCGCGCTCAAAAAGCAACTGCAACTCTTGACTTTTGGCCCGCAGTTGAAACATATCTTGCAAGTCGTCAAGCAAGCGGTAGAGGTCGAAGTTTTTCGGGTCAATCATCATCCGCCCCGCTTCGATTTTTGACAAGTCTAAGGCTTGATTGATCAGCGTCAGCAAGTATTCGCCACTGCGGTGAATAATTCTCAGATTTTCTCGGTTTTCGACAGTAAGATTGGGGCTGGGTTCCATGATTTGTGCAAACCCGAGTATGGAATTGAGAGGGGTTCGCAACTCGTGGCTCATATTGGCAAGAAACGTGCTTTTAGCTTTGTTTGCTGCTTCAGCAGCTTCTTTTGCTTGTTGCAGTTGTTCTGTGCGTTCGTCAATTTGGGCTTCTAAGGTGTGCTGGTAATCTGCTAGTATTTTTTCGGCTTGTTTGCGATCGCTAATATCTTGAAAAGCGGCGATCGCATAAACAATATTTCCGATAGCGTCAAAAATCGGCGTGGTATTGATCTCGATCGCAATTATTTTACCATCTTGACGAATTTCTACATCGTCAACCTTGACAAATTCTCCTTTGAGCGCGCGCAAAATTGGCAGATTATCCGGCGGGTAAAGCTCATCAGTATTGGCAACATAAAGTTGATAAGTTGCAGCTAATTGTTCCGCAGTGCTTTCCGGGATCGTGTCTGCACCCAGCAAATCCCGCGCTGCTTGGTTGAAATAGGCGATCGAGCCATCGGGATTGTAAACAGATACCCCCACTGGCAAAGCCTCTAAAAATTGATTCAAGCGGCTTTCACTCGCAGACAGCGCCTCATTTGCTACCTTTAAATCCTCGTTTACTTTTTGCCGCTTCAGGATTTCATCTGTTAATTTTTGGTCTTGCAAGTAACTGTGAATTGCTTCTACCACCGTTAATTTCAAGTCTTCATTTTGCCAAGGTTTAGGGATATAACGGTACAACTTAGCATACTTGATAGCATTGCTCAGGGCTTCCAAATCTGCTTGCCCAGTCAGCATAATAGTCAGCGTATCCGGCGAGCTCTCGTGAATTCGTCTGAGCAGTTCGTCCCCTTTAATATCCGGCATGATATAATCGGAAAGCACCAAAGCAATCTCGTACTCATCAGCCTGCAAATCGGCCAGCAACTCTAAAGCATCTTCCCCCCCTTCCGCCGTTTCAATAATACACTGATCGCCGATCGCCTTTTTCAGTTCAATCTTTAAACTGTTCAAGACATCTGGTTCGTCATCAATACAAACAATCACAGGTTTTTTCATAACTTAGCCACCAGATTTTATCGTCTCTATTAAGTCTTTGGTTTTCCACGGTTTGTACAAACAACAGTATAAGTCAGCTTCTTTGACTGCCCGCTGAAGTACCGCTGCATCCGCTTGTCCCGTCAACATCACCTTAACAATTTTAGGGTATTTTTGGTGAATTTTAATTAAAAGTTCGTCACCTTTAATTCCCGGCATCAGCCAATCCGAAACAACCACAATCACCTGAGCTTCTTCTTGAAAATCCTCAAGTAAATCTAAAGCTTCATTACCACTTTCAGCTAATTCATAAAAATAATCATCTTTAAATTCATTCTTTATCTGTATCTTGAGAGTATTCAAGATATCCGGTTCATCATCAACGCAAAGAATTACAGGCTTATTCATCTTTGCCTCTCTGGTTTAATTTGAGTGGGTTTACCGACATGACTTGATTCTAAGTTATTTTCTGGTGAGGATGCAGGATAAGCTGTTATGCATTTAAACCACTAACGAGGCCTGTAGGGTGCGTCAGCTCGATCGCTTCCATCAGTAAGGGAAACGCTGCGGCCCGTGGCACCCTACAATACTATTTTAAATGCGTAACAGCTTATCTGTCTCCTATCTTATTTTAGTAGCTGTAGGGTGCGTCGCCATCAAAAATCCCAAAAAAGAGCGACAATCTCGCAGCGACGCACCTTACAAACACTCTTTCAGAAAACAAACCCAACACTCATGATTGTTGCATGACGAGGCGAAAATTAGTGTAAGTTTTGGTTAATAGATTGGCAGCGAGACTGTAAAGCTTGTCTGCCCTGGTACTGACTCTACAGCAATTGTGCCTTCGTGTTTTTCCACAATTTTTCTCACAATATCCAATCCCAAACCACTACCTTCGCCCGCAGATTTAGTCGTAAAAAATGGCTGAAAAATTTTGGGAATAACTTCCGGGGGAATACCTTTGCCGTTATCAATAAACTTGAGCACAATATTTGCCTCTTGCTGGTGGGTTTCAATAGTCAAAATACCTTTATAATCCATTGCTTGCAGTGCATTGTAAATTAGATTCGTCCAAACTTGATTTAAGTCATCTGGATAACACATGATTTTGGGTAAGTCGCTATAATTTTTAACTACTTCTATACCGTGTTTCAGTTGATTTTGATAAAGCGTTAACACGGTTTCAATCCCGTCGTGCAAGTTCGCCTCAATTTTTTCTTGCTTGTTATCGAAATGAGCATAGCTTTTCAAGGCAAATACTACTTTTCCTGACTTAGCTGTTGCTCTTTGAATCAGATCGATACTTTTTTTAAAGCTCGAAAACTGGTAAGCAGTATTGAAAACTACTTCCCAATCCGGCAATTTAAAAAGCGGCAACAACTGTTCGATGTTTTCGTAGATTTCCATGTCAACTAAAGTATCGGCAATTTCATCGGGATTTTCCACAGATTCTGCCATCAAATCTGCCGTCAACTGCTGCTTGAATTTTCGCTTCTCCCTGCTGGTAAATGAAGTTTCTTGATGGGTAGCTCTGTAAAGTAGAGTTAAAAAATAACCTTGGCTTTCTTCAGACAACTGTTGAAAAAACTGAGGCATTTTTTCTAAATTGTTGTCCCAAAAATTAGCTATATTATGAATAGAGGAACCTATAATGCCCAGCGGGGTATTGATTTCATGGGCAATGCCCGCAATCAGTTGTCCCAGTGCAGCCATTTTTTCCGATTGAATCAAATGCTCTTGGGTAGCTTGCAGTTGGTCGATCGCAGTTGCTAAATCTTGATTTTTTTCTTGCAAAGTTTGTTGCAGCGAACAAATTTTTAAATGAGTTTCTATCCGGGCTAAAACTTCTTCAACTTGAAACGGTTTAGTAATAAAGTCCACTCCCCCAACGGCAAAAGCTTTAACTTTATCCATCACGTCGTTAATCGCACTGATGAAAATCACCGGAACGTCTTTGGTTACTTCAGAATCTTTGAGTCGCTGACAAACTTCATAGCCATCCATCTCCGGCATCATAATATCCAGCAGCACTAGATCGGGAGGCATTTTTTGAGCAGCAGAGAGTGCTAGCTTGCCGTTGGGAACCGGGCGAACTTGATAGCCTTTTTCACTCAAAATTCCTGCTAGCAGGCGCAGGTTTTCTAGGGTATCGTCCACTACTAAAATATTAGCTTGATTGGTTTTTGGTAAAGTTGAAGTCATCGGGTATTTACTGGTTGTCGCTGATCTCGATCGTGTTCAAAATTCTGTCGTATTCAAAATTATTAATGCAATCTTGAAGCGTGTCAGCCAGAGAGGGGTTGACAGTGTGGATTTGTGCGATCGAACTGGCGATCGCCTCCATGTCCACACTCAAAATATTTTGCTTAAATTGGGCTATCCAGTCGGGAGAAAGAGAGGCGATCGCCTCCGGTGTCAGCACTTCCTGACTAGACTCCCCTACACCTGCCACGCTAACTTCTGTCGGATCTTCATAAATATAGCGTACTCCTAAATGTTTCCCCATTACCGCAAAGATATCCTCTTCTCGGAACGGTTTCCGCATAAAATCATCGCAACCGGCCGAAAGAATCACCGCCCGTTCTTCCTCCAAAACGCTAGCAGTCAAAGCCACAATCGCCGTAGCTTGCCCGCCAGTTGTAGTTTTAATCTGTTTCGTTGCCTCGTACCCATCCATCACAGGCATTCTCATATCCATCCAAATCAGATGCGGTTCCCACTCCATGAAAATATCCACCGCTTCTTGACCATTATTCGCTTCTCTCAACTCAAATCCTAGCGGGCTGAGAAGTTTTACCAACAGTTGGCGGTTCAGGGGTTTGTCGTCCACAATTAGCAAGCGGTAACTCGGCTGATCCGGTTCCAGAGCAACAACTCGGCGTTGAGTTTTTTTGCTTTCAATATCAGCAGCTTCAACCAGATGAACTTGGATATCAAACTCAAATAATGCACCCTTTCCGACATCGCTGCTAACAGTAATTTCTCCTCCCATTAATTGCACGAACTGGCGGCTGATCGCTAAACCTAAACCCGTCCCTTCCTGAGAATCTTTACCCGTTTTTGTCTGCACAAATGCTTCAAACAACTGATTGATTTCCTCAGCAGCAATGCCTGCACCGGTATCTTGAACTTCAAAATGCAGCCAGTAGTGACCGGGCAATTTGTCGGCGCTGTTTTTGTGTACCTTCCACTTGCCTCCTTTAACTTGCAGCGAAACTCCCCCTTCTGAAGTAAATTTAATTGCATTGTTGAGCAAATTAATTAAAACTTGGCGCAATTTTACTTCATCCGTGCAAATATAATGGGGAACTTCCGCGTCCCGATCGACGATTAATTGCAAGCCTTTTTCCTCAGCTTTGAGAGCAAACATATCTTCTAAATCGCCTAGCATTCGGTACAAATCAAAGCTTTTTTCATAAATTGTAGTGCGACCGGCTTCGATTTTTGACAAGTCTAAAACTTGGTTAATTAAAGCCAGCAAATGTTCGCCACTGCGCAGGATAATTCCGACATCTTCTTGATTTTCCTGAGACAGAGTTTTACTGCGGATCATGACCTGAGCAAAGCCGATGACTGCGTTCAGGGGCGATCGCAATTCGTGGCTCATATTGGCGAGAAAGGTACTCTTAGCTTTGTTTGCTGCTTCGGCGGCTTCTTTCGCCTCCTGCATTTTAATTTCCGCTTGTTTGCTAGCAGTAATATCTTTAATAAAACCTTCGTAATAAAGTAGATTTCCGGCTGCATCGCAGACAGCGCGACAAGTTTCGGAAATCCAGATAATGCTGCCATCTTTGCGGTAAATTTCCGATTCAAAGTTTGACAGTATCCCGTACTCGTTCATCAGCGCTGCAAATTCGCTGCGGCGCTTGGGTTTCACGTAAAGCAGGTTCTTGAAATTCGGCTGGGCTGCGATTAATTCGGCGGGCGATTCGTAACCGTAGATTTCAGCTAAAGCGGGGTTAGCGCTGATGTATTTCCCATTACCGGCAGTTTGAAAAATTCCATTCAAAGCATTTTCATAAATGTTGCGGTACTTTTCTTCTGCTTCCCGGAGGGCGGTTTCGGCTTTTTGGCGATCGGTAATATCGCTAGAAATCGACAGAAAACAAGCTTCTCCATCAATATCGATGGTTTCTATCGACAGCAGCGCCGTTCTTTCCATACCGCTTTTATTGCGAAACTTGAGCTCGTAATTGTGAAGTGCTGTCTTATTTTTTAACATTTGAATCATGCGATCGCGCTCTCCCAAGCTCGCCCAAAAATTGAGTTCTACCGCTGTTTTACCAATAATTTCTTCCCGACTGTAGCCGATCATCCGAGAAAAGCTGTCATTGACTTCTATGTGACGACCGTCACTAATTCTGGTAATCGTAATAGCATTCGGGCTCGAACGAAAAGCTTTAGAAAACTTTTCTTCTGCCTTAGCAAGATCGGCGGTGCGTTGTGCAACTTGCACTGCTAAATTTTGGTTGTATTCCGTTAACAATTTCTCCGCTAGTTTGCGTTCCGTAATATCTTGAAAAGCGCACATTCCATAGATAATATTTCCTTGGGAGTCGTAAATAGGAGTTCCCGAAATTTGCATGGGAATAGTTTTGTCATTCGAGGAAATTTCAATATCATCAACAGTAACACTTTTGCCCTGCAAAGCATTTAAAATTGGGTCGCGCTCCGCCGGATATATTTCCTGAGTTCCAGCTAAATAAACTCCGTAGGATTTACGCAAATCTTCGGAATTTGTTGCCACAATTCCTTGACCTAAAAGTTGCTCTCCTATAGGATTAATGTAGTGAGGTTGACCATTTGACTCTGCAATAAAAATGCCTAGCGGTACTGCATTTAGAAACTGTTTAACTCGGCTTTCATTTTCCGAGAGCGAAGTAAATGAATGCTGCAATTGCTCTGCCATGCTATTAAAAGAAGCAGCAAGTTCTCCAAGTTCATCTTCGCGATTCAGAGTTAGCTTTGTATCCCATTCATTCCGCGCCAAAGCTTTGGCCGCCGCATTCAATTTTAAAATCGGCCGCACCACCCATTTGGCAGTCAGAATCCCCAGAATTGTCGCCCCGATCAAAGCTGCAACCGACAGCAAAAAAGTGGTGCGCGTATTGGCGTTAATTTGCTCCATAAAGTCGGACTCTGGCACAACTACCACAATCAGCCAATCCAACCCTCGATCGTCTTTAAAAGGAGCTACCTGCATAAAATTTCGCTTGCCGTCAACATCAAAGGTAAGCTGTTGAGAATTAGTAATTTTAGCTAAGCTGTCGTAGGATTTCTCTAAATGCTGTGCGGTTTGGCGAATTACTGAATTATCGCTTTCTGAAGCTTTGATGCGTCTTGTTTCTTGACCTTCCACCACGAATTCTGGACTCGACGTTGAAGTGGCAATTAACATCCCCGATCGCTCCATCACAAAAGTTTGTCCCGACTTACCAATTTTGAGGCTGACGAGAAATTCTTTGATTTTGGAAAACAGCAAATCGCTGCCAGCTACTCCTAACAGTTTGCCAGCGTCGTCGTAGATAGGCAAAGCAGCAGTAATGGCCAGTTCCCTAGTCAAAAAATCTGTATAAATAGGAGTCCAAATTGGTTTTTTTTGCGCCGCTGCTGCTATGTACCAAGGGCGCATTCTCGGGTCATAAATCTTGGGTGAAATCTCTACTAATTTAAGGCGTTTTCCCTGAGAGTCAGCAGTAAATCGAGCCAATTTATTGCCTGTAGAGCTGTCCGCAGCAGATATTAAAGTCCGATATTTAGTGCGGATTGCTCCTGAGTGTTCTCCATTTTCTTTGCCTGTGTAAATGATGCTGATCGAATCAAAGTATTGAATTTGTTCGATAAAATGGTGTTCTAGTTTTTGTTTGTCTTCGAGGTTCAACTGCCCCAATTGTACGCCTTGAACGTTTAGGTGATTGACAATATGGGGAATTGACATATAATTTTCAATACGGTCTTTGATGCGATCGCTAATTTCTCCCCGCAACTGACTGGCAACATCGTTGACAGCCCGCTGACCGTTTTGGAACGACAGCCAACCTACAACTCCTACCGTGCCGACAATTTGCACTAAAAAAGGAACCACGAGTACAGTTTGTAATGGAGCTTTGCCGATAATTTTGGTAGCAAAGCGATTGAACGGTTTAGGAAACATATTTAACCTAAGAGTAATTGATATCAATTCCGGTTGCACCGTCAGGTGATTGTGGACTGTTGATTGTTGACTGTTGACTGTTAACTGTTGACTGTTTGAACAATACTGATGCAACCGGAAACGATATGAAATTGGGAATGGAATGGGGAATTGTTTTGATTGGAAATTTTCTGCTCTTTATCCTTCTGTCGCCTGTAGTCTATTGACAATAGTACAGTCGATCAATTTAAATTAATATAGCGTATTTGTGCTGATTGTTTTGGCAACTACTGATACGGATAATTTTGTGCGATCGACCTAAATCGAAATCATCTTATATAGCCGAAGTCAGGATTCAGGAGTAAGATACTTGCAGATCAAAGGTTTCAGCATATATCAATGTCATAACTACCGAGAAGGTTGCGATATATTGCACAATTGTCAATAAGGCTTTGAGGGGCGAGATATCGGGCCAACCCCACAAGAAAATTCACTCTTTGTGGAACAGGCATCCTACCTGTTTTTGAGAATGGTTTCGGATGTGAGTTTGAACAAACAGTAGCTAACGAGTACGCGCACCCCAAAAACCTGCATTTACCTGCGATTCAACTCCACTCTTTCGCCGTAACGCAACAGCATATCTAAGCTCTCCAAACGATTTTGCCAAGTTTGCACCTGATAGCTATTCTCCCCAGAATGTAAGCGCATCGAAGATTGAAATTGAGATTGAAAACTCGCCAACAATCTTTTAGCGGTTGCTAAACTTTCTGTAGAAGGATTGGCCGCCAATTTACTCAAAGCAAGACTCAATTCGTCCGATCGACCTTGCAACGCTTTCAGTTCAGATTCCGACACCCGCAACTGATTGTTAGCCAACAAAAAACTCCATTCCTGCTTGAGAGCAGTATACCGCGAAGCCGCCGCCGCAAACGGCTGCCGGTAAGGAATCGGTTCCTGCCGGGAAGTGGAACGCACTGGCCGGCCTTGAGTGCGGTTAAAAAACCCTTGCATCCCGCTACCGATACTTTCCACTGCAAAAATAGCATAGCCCCCTGTCGGCAAATCGCGCAAAGCTTGAATTTGGTCGATCGCCACAACTTCCGGCAGACTCAACAACTTAACCGACGGAGCAATCAAAGCCGAACCGAGCATTTGTTCCTTGGCCAACGGCTCCGTAACGCGCTGAAGTCGGTTAGTATCCAAAGCATAAGTCATCGGCACAATCAAGTCTACAATGCCCTGGCGAGCCCAAACTTCCCAATTTTGCTGAATTTTGTAAATCCGCTGACTTTCCGGGTGCGGAAACACCGCCACCGATAGAATAGTGCGCGGAGAATTATGCTGGCGCAAAAGTTGAGAAACTTCAGCTACAAAACTATTAATTTGAGTTGTTTTAAATTCAACCCATTGCCGCCACAAATTGCCAGAACTGGGCGAAATATTCACTGGATCGGTACCAGTTAACTGCTTGAATTGCTGTCTCGCCGCCGCACCATAACCGTAGGTAAAACCCGCATTGTCATCTTGAAAAGGATAGCGAATATAGTCTAACTGCACTCCATCAACTCTGTAGCGACTGGTAATTTCGCTGATAATTTGCAGCAAATAACTGCGCGCTTCCGGGTTCGCCGGATCGAGATAAAACTTACCGTCGTTAGGATTTTGGGTTCGTCCTTTATTGTCAATATTTGCCCAATTTGGATGAGCGGAAAGCACCGGGCCGGGATAAGAATTTGGCTTGCCAATTAAAGTATTGTGTCGTTTATTTCCGGTGGCAAAAGTCCAAATCCAAGCGTGCAATTCCATGCCTCGCTCGTGAGATAATTTAACGGCAGATTCCAGCGGGTCCCAGCCAACTGTGAGGGGGTTTTGTTGCGGTGCAACTTGACTAGGATAAATGGTATATCCGGCATTCAAAGTTTCAAAGAAAACGGTGTTGATACCGGCGGCGGCGAGTCGATCGAACACTGCCGCCAAACCCTGTTCCGATCGCGCTGCGACGATCGTCCCGCGATCGAGCCAAACCGCCCGAATTTCCGCCCCAACGCGCTGTCCTTCCTGCGGGTAATTTTGCCATAGCAACTGCCGCGCTTGCACCCACTGCTTTCTAGCCCCCGCGTAGTTTTGCTGTTGCAGGAGTTGGTCAAAACTCTGCAAAGCCTGTCGCGCACTGGCGATCGCCCGGGCTCTGGGGCCTTGCAAAACAGGCGGGCGACTCGCTGTCGGGCCGCCCGCACTGTTGCTTCCCGCCACCAATTGAGCAGTGTTAGCAACACTCAGATTAACGGGCGTATTGCCTGAATTAGATGCTGTCAGGGCGCTTTCAAACCTGCCGAGGAGGTTGGTGAGTTCTTGGCGCATCAAGTACGCTTCAATGCTGACGATCGGCTTATTGGAATTTACCTGCACATCCAAACCCGCCAGCGCAGACTGATCTGAAGGGTCTGTAAAAGTTGCAGGTACTGGATCGGGAAGGGAGGGAGAGGGAGAAAGTCGGCTCTGCGGGGTATTGCGCGGCGAAATAGGCGTGTTTCTAGGAACTCTGGAGGGGGGAGGCAGTGGGGGCGCGGCGGCTGTTGACGGCGCAACAGGCGAGCCGACAGTTCCTCCCCAGCGGGCGATCGAGGCGCGCAGCCAAGCTTTGTCTACAGTTGCCGAACCGTCGCTGCCCCAGCGCCAGCCGAGATAGGTAGCGCGATCGGTGGCGATCGCCGCAGAGGAACCGGAACTATCTTTCCAAGTAGCGACAGTTTGACTGTTCGCGTCGGCGGGAATCAAGACACCGCCTTGAACAGAGTCATTTTGTTGTGCAGCGGGAATCCAATTGCTAGAAGCGGTGCAGGCGAGATCGCGGCAGCGCGTGCGGGGTTGCAGCGCTGCCCGCTGGGTTAACGGAAAAGCCCAATAGGCCCCGAGGAGCGATCGTAAAGATTGGCGCACCAAAGCCGGGGAACTGCGGCCCACAGGCCCAGAAGCAATCAAGCGCCCGCCCTGGGAAGCCCAAGCTTCTAAAACTTTAAGTTGGGCCGGAGTCAAATTTTCAATGTTGGGCAAAAACAGCACGTTAACGCCTGCTAAATCAGACGCATTTTTGATTTCTTCGAGATTAATTGGTTTGTAAGCAATGCCGCTTTCCCAGAGGCGGGTAGTAATCTTCACCCAATCGGGAGAATTTTCGGAACTGCGAACAACGCCCAGAACTACTTCAGCGAAACTTGGAGTGGGAAATAGGATGAATATATTGAGTAATGTACTTGCTAGAGTTCCAATTAAAACCCTTTGTAAGAAAGTGGAAAAGCGAATTTTTTGAGCCTGGGAGAAGGTCTCAGGCATTCGATCGGGCTTTTTGATTTGTTGCATAGATATGAGAATTACCCAACACACCGTTTAGGAAAATTTAAATAACAATTTCGAGCAATTAACCCGCTAATCCGCACCATACAATTTTTTATTCTGTCCTGCAACCTGAATCAGGAAAATGTGCGATCGAGCGATTTTAGATTTTGGATTTGAGATTTTGGATTAAAATGTCGGTGCATTTGCTTGAAAAACCAAAAATACAATTTAGATGCGGGACAGTTGACAGCCCGTTGGTGTCAACAAACACGTTAAACCGACCGTCTCTCTTGTTTGTAGCGAAGTCTAGATCCCCCCTTAATAAGCTATGCGTTATAAACATCTTTCTTAACATTTGAGAGCGATCGCGATCGAGGCTATCAAACCCTTATTCCTCGATCGCCAATTCTCAATAAATGCCAGCTATTTTCAATAAACAAGGTTGTTAAATTGTCAAGGCTTGTGTCGTGATTGCTCCCAAAAGCCTTGATTTACAAAGCTTTCAGGATTGTCAAGAAAGATCCTTATAAGGCATAGCTGGTGGGAGGGGGGGACAGGAGTCTGCTCAAAGTCCCCCTTCCCCCTTGGGGGGGCTAGGGGGGGGTGGGGATTTAGGGGGATCTAGACTCGGCTACAACCCTGATTTAGACATGGTTTCAGGCTTAACTTGACACTAATGCTTACAGCCAACTGTCAACTGTCAACTGTCAACTCGCAGCTTCATTCACCGGGAATCGATCGATCAACTGCATCGCCCGACAAGCATTCCTCCGCAAAGAATCGGAAACATGAGGAACATGGGGAATCTGAGACAAGAAATCCAAAGTCCGGCGCAAAATCCGCACCACATCTCCTTCATCCAAACTCGTATGACTAATCAGATCCAGCCATTCAACGCCCAGAGCCCACTGCTCAACTAAAGTCACTATGTCCCGTTCCAACCAAATCGGGATCGCAGCTTCGTGGCGGTACTGAACTTGAAACAACCGACGGCGCAGACCTTTTTGCAGATTGTCCAAAGGTGCCAAAACTTCCGCAGACAGCGAGTAGTGAGTCCAACTGTCGGGCCGAGAAACTTCTGTCACTAAGGCCGCGCAAGCAGCAGCGAGGTGGTGGGGGTCGAGTTCGTCAAACTCCGAAGACATCAGCGACAAACCCAGCCAGAGTTCGTTATCGCCACGAATGGCGGCACAAGCTTGACCTAAGATTGTGGGCACTAATCTTTCGGAGGAGTCATCTCGATTTCCATCTGCCGAAATTACTTTTTCCAAACAGCCGAAATTCAGCAAGATGTCAATTAAGTTGAGAAATTGCTCCCAATAGCGAGCTCGCTGTTTTTCTAAGTCTTGTTCGCTTTTGCGGACTTCTTTTTTCAATTCTTCCCGGCGACGCTGGCGTTTGAGCAAGGTAGCGGGATTGCCCCATTCTAGAACCGGGTGGATTTCTAGTTTAGCTTCTAGGGCTGTGATTTTTTCCTGTTGCTCGATCGCCTCTGGGCTCGGTTCCGGTGCAGGCAATTCTGGGATTAATTGAGCAATTGAGACAGTTTCTTCACTTCCCATGCGACACTGGCCTAGTCTCAGAGCCATTTCCGGGGGCGGAATTAAGGTATCTGCAATGCTCGATCGGGGTAATTCGGCGTGCAGGGTAGCCACATCGCTGATGGCGACGACATACCAGCGGTTATCTTTGCCCAAACACACCAAATTTGGTGCTTGGCCCGAACCTGCGGTTTTGGCAACCAATACGGCGGGCACGGGAGTTGTGTGCGATCGTTTGGCTGTCGGAACGTGCTTGCCTTTGAGACTCAGAACAGTACCAAGGACTGCAAAAGCCACAGCCACAGACATCTGCTTAATTCGAGCTTCTTCTGCTTGCTGCAATAGAGTTTTCAGCAAACGTTTATCTTCTTTGAGTCTTGCCTGCAATTTTTCGTAATGAGCGAGCTGTTTTTCCAGGGTAGAGACATTACCTCCGGCCGCCAAGGACTCTTCGAGTAACTCCAATTCTGTTTGCAATCGGTCTAATTCCGATTGCTGCGGCTCCAAGTACAAGGTAGACAGATATTGACCAAAACTTCGCTCTACCAACTCTTGAGCTTCATCGATCGTGTGAGTTTGCAGCAAATTCAGCACCATGCCGTAGCTGGGCGTAAACTGACTAGCGAGGGGGTCGGCTTTGGCTGTTGCCAAATAGGAGGCTTCCTTTGCGCCTTCAAAGCGCGTCTGAACTGCGACCACGTGCCCCAGCTCGTCCATGCCTCGCCGACCGGCCCGACCGGCCATTTGCAGGAATTCTGAAGCGTTTAGCAGTCGGTGTCCCTTGTCGGTGCGCTTGGACAGGGTGGAAATGACTGTGGTGCGGGCGGGCATATTAATCCCGGCTGCTAGGGTTTCGGTGGCAAATACGACTTTGATCAAACCTCTGCCGAAGAGTTCTTCTACTAAACCTTTCCAAGCGGGCAAAATACCTGCATGGTGGGCTGCGATGCCTTTTAAAAGTGCTTCTTTTTGACCGAAGCGTTCTGCTTCTGGGTTTCGCTGTAAAAAATCGTCAATGATGCGTTTGAGTTCGGCTGTTTCGGCTTCGTTAACCAGGGAGAAATTGCCTACTTCTGCTACTGCTTGGTCGCACCCGCGACGGCTGAAGATGAAGTAAATTGCTGGTAGCATATCTCGATCGTCCAACCGGGACAAAACTTCGGTCAAACTCGGAGTCGGAATGCTGCCTTTTTCTGATTTTTGTGCCTTCTTTTTGGGAATTAACCGCAGATTAGCTCTTTTCCCAGTCTCGTCTAGCAGGGGAAATATCCCTTTTTGATTGGCGAAGTGGAATTGCAGCGGCACTGGCCGAAAGTCTGAGTAGACGAGCTCTGTGGGCCCGTGAACTTTGTTGATCCAGTCTGTGAGTTGCCCGCTATTGGCAACGGTTGCTGAGAGGGCGAGCAGTTGAATTTCGCTCGAACAGTAGATGATCGATTCTTCCCAGACAGTCCCCCGCTGGCGATCGTTCATGTAGTGACACTCATCGAGCACCACAGTTTCGACTCCCGTGAGGGAAGCACCCACAGCTCCGATCGGCGTACCGTAGAGCATATTCCGAAAAATTTCCGTAGTCATCACCAAAATCGGCGCATCTCGATTGAAAGAGATGTCACCCGTCAACAAACCTACGTTGTCGTCTCCAAATTGATTGCGGAAGTCGCGCAGCTTTTGGTTGGAGAGAGCTTTGAGGGGAGTGGTGTAAAAGACGCGCCGCCCCCGGGAAAGTGCTTGATGGATGGCGTATTCGCCGATTAACGTTTTCCCTGAGCCTGTGGGAGCGCACACCACAACGGATTTACCTGCATCGAGGGCGGCGATCGCCTCTCTCTGAAAGTTATCTAGCTCGAATGGAAATATGGTCTTCAGATCCAGCTCTGGGCGGTTCTGGGCAGTGTCTGACACAAGGATTATTATGAGGTTTCAGGGTAAGTATGCTTAAATCTTGCTAAAAGCAAGGCAGCAGAGGACTGTATTGATTTTAGACCTTCGTCACCAAATCGGCTATGAAAGAAGTCATTAGTCATTAGTTATTGGTTATTGGTTATTTGCTACCAATGCCCCATTCCCCATGCCCCATGCCCAATTCCCAATTCCCAATTCCCCTGTCTGTGATTCCTGTTATTTCGAGTATTCCTGTGGTGCAGCTTGCTTGCGTTCGATCGGCTTTCACTCCTAAGAATTCGGTAAAAAAATACTATGCCCCGGCGGGTGGGATGATTCAAAATCGAGTGCAATTGGGGAGTTACGTCAAAATTTTCCATTTTTATGATGGTCATATAACCGGACGTAATACAAATCCCGCTCTTAAAAACGTCGCTGTCAACTGTCAAGCCGCTCCTTTAAGCAAACTTGATAAAATACCTAAAATTTTACCCACATCTTTAACATAATACTCAGCAACATCAACGTCTAAAGCATTGCCTTCTAACTTTAAAAATCTCCAGACAGTACCCGATGTCATCACACCATAAATTATGGGAATTTGATTACCTTCTTTTTGATTAAACAATTGTGCTGCATACATCTCGGCTGCACACTGCCCCAAACCGCCGATTAAGTCTTCTTTCTTAGCTTCAACAATCGCAATGACTGGGGCCATAATTACAATCTGAGATTCGGATAAACTGATTAAAAAATCACAAGCGCCATTCAGCCCTTTTTCTAGGTCTACGTTAAACTCTTTACCGGAAAACAAGCTAATTTTATCGTCTAGCATTCTCCTCAATTCTAGTAAAATTGGAGTGATAATCATTTCGGAACGAGCTTTTTCTGTGTTGATTTCGCTAGCTATTCGGAGGTTATAATTGAGGGTTAAATCTAGATATTCGCTGTATCCTACTTCGGGTATATGAGCAAATAAATCATTTTTGTCTTTGAGGGTTAAACCAAATTGTTTGATTAAGTCGCCCAGAGAAAAGTTACTGTAAGCCATCTTTTAAGTGTCCATGCTTGAAGGGCAAAGTTGAGGCTAATGAAATGACTTCATTCCCAGATATAGTTTGCCAAGTTTCTGCTGATCAAACGGGCGATCGGGCGATCTCGTTGAGGTAAAATCAGGTCAAATCTATGTTGTAAGAATTCTACCACGCACAATCACCACAATATAGCTGGGAAACCGCTACAGAAACCCGGCGGTTGGAAACCGCGACTACACAGACAAAACCTGCCTCCGCAGGTTTGGAGATTGATGGTTTTATCGGGGTTCCGGTGGTTGGAAATAGCCAAAAATTAACTATTATGGTTGGATGAAAACGCCGATCGCATTATGAACTCTCGCAGCAGTTGAGGTAGGTCGATCGAGCAAACTCCCTCCCAAATACAAACTCGTCGAACTTCCTCCATCCAAGTTTAAAGCCTCCACAGCACCCATTTGCTGCAATATCTGGGCGAGTTCAGCAAAATTTGGGCCCGCGCCGCCCGCGCGATTGTGCACGGCTACAATCAGCAAATTACCCGCAGTAGTTCGCCCGATCGCACTCCGAATTGCTGTCTGTCTCACATAAGCTTCGCTAAACCCTTCCGCCCTAGCATCCAGCACAACTCGACTGTTTTGGAGTAACACTGGCCCGCCGCCTAAAATGTAGGGAAAACGGTTGAAATCTAGCGGAATTGTGTTGGTTTCTAGGCGCAATAATGTGCCGGGTGTCAGTTGAGTTGCAACCGACAAATCGGAACGCAATGCTAAAATATAACCGTTGGCTGGAACTGGAAAAGCTGTTTTTCCTGCCGCACCTGCTGGAGATTGACTGATAATGCGGTCGCCTGCAACTGTCACAACTATTTCATTGTCGGAAAACGGAGTGTAAGTTGTTCCCCAATCGGGATTGTAACGACCGATTCCCGATTGCACGTAGGCACTATTGAGATAAGAAATAGATAGACGTTGATTTGCTGAAGTTATTACAGTTTCTTGCAATGTCAAACGGGCGATCGCAAATTCGCCTTGATCGTTCCAGCCGATCGCCCCCCGGTTCAATATCGGCCCGGAAAGCCATTTATTGTCGCGCCGAATTGCTCCTAATGCTAACCGATTTATCCGATTGAAAAAACCTGCATTAATCGCAGCCGCCGTTCCCGAAAGTTCGGCTGTTTGCAATAAAGGCGCAGTGCCTTTATCTGTCGGCGGATTGCTCAAAATTGGGCGAACTTTGATACCAGTTTGACGCGGATTGATTTCTAAGAAAACTACAGGAAAACGCGCAGTTCCGATATTTTGATATTGCTGTCGCCACCGGACTCCCCGCGCCCAAACAATGTCTTTTTCGACTAGGGAATCGGGCCGAATGTCGATGACTAATCGATTGGGATTTCCCAGGCTCAAAACTTGCGGCCGCCAACCTAAAGGTATTTTGACTTTGACTCTGGTTTGATTCCCCGCAGGTTCTATTTTTAGGGATAGTAATTGTTTGCTGGTTGGAAAAGCACGCTGAATTATGGCGGGTGCGATTTTGGCATCAAGGACGATCGACCATTCTTGACCGGTTATTGCTGCGGAGGGTGCTACCGGAATCGGGAATGCGGGTTTAGTCGGGTCGTCTGGTGTTTCGAGGTTTGGCGCTGCGAGGGTTCTAGCTTGGGGAAGAGTGGGTTTTGTGGGGTCGTCTGTGGGTGTGGGAGATGGGTTTGGTGTATCGACAAAGTTAACTTGCCACGGGGTGGGTCGATCGAGATCGAGAACAATGCGATCGCCCCATTCTCTCTGGGCTTGCCGAATTCCGGTAACAGTTGCCACAGGAGATGTGATTCTCAAGGTATTTCCATCGGCTGATATCTGCCAACCGGCAAGTCTGGCAAAATCTGTGATATCTAGATAACGATACTGGCTTGTCGATCGCGTTGTTAAACTTTGAGTCTCGGTTAAAGATAGGTCAAACCACTGTACGGGTTGTTTGGTGCTGTCGGCGGTGTTGAGCAAATCCACTCCGGCAGATTGCATTAATCCAATATCGGCAATCCAGGTTCGGGTGTTCGCAGACGTACTGTTTTTTGGCTGTTGAGTCCAAGCTAAGGGCAAAATGCGCCCGTTGAGGGAAACTTGGCGGCCGCCTTTGATTGTGGTTGCTGGCGGTAGGGATTGAGTTAAAAAGTTATATTCCGACAGGGAATGAATTCCCTGTCTCATAGCTGAAGTCCTCGGGCGAGGACTATGGATCAGTATTTCAGTCGGTTTCAACCGACTTTCGCTATGAGACAGGGAATTCATTCCCGGTTGGGCTGTGGAAGCATCCATCAACCCAGTCTTCTCCCCTGCTTGTGCTTTCCCAGGAAGATGCCAGACTGAGGAAAGGACGATCGCCAGTATGGGCGAAATTGAGACTGACAATATCTGATGCCGATCGGACAATTTACGTTTCACTACTCACAACCTATAACTGCGCGGGGCGGGTTTTGGGCAAAACTTGTCTGTCTTAACCAGTGTTTCGGCGCTAAACCCGCCCTTACTATGTCATAATCTATGGCTCAAACTTCTAGTAGCCCGGTACTCGGTTTGAATTTTATTGATAAACTAGATATCTATCTGTGTTCGCCCATACTGGCAGAACGGGCGGATTCAGCAATAAGAAACAAGGGAAAAGTTCGATCGCCTGCAATTTATACAGTTGCGAGGTGACAATTTTCTGGAGAATAACTGCTTTCTGACAGCATCGTATTCTAGGAGACATCTCCGAAGCTATTCGATCGAGATAATTTTAGGATCTGCAAACAGGGTTTCAGGGCTATGTGCTGGCAGCATCAATGTAAATTTTTATCAAATCTGCTTGCAATCGGCTGCTTGATGGTTTACTCGGCCCTGCCGCTGGGTAGCATTCTTGACAAGCTATAACGAATCAACCACACAATCACGGAAATAGTATTCAATCAACATGGTTAACACGAGTAATCAAAATCAAAATCAGGGTCATCGAGGAATTCCTTATGCCGGTCAAAGCTGGCTAATTGAAGAAAGAGACGCCTGCGGTGTTGGCTTTATTGCTAACCAAAACGGTGCAGTGACTCACTCGATTATCGAAAAAGCTCTGCCAGCTTTAACTTGTCTGGAACACCGTGGCGGTTGCAGCGCTGACCAAGATTCGGGTGATGGTGCTGGTTTGATGACCGCAATTCCTTGGGAGTTGTTGCATTCTTGGTTTGCAGCAGAGGGAATTGTGCCTCCCGCCCAGGAAAACTGTGGCGTCGGAATGCTGTTTCTGTCTCAAGATGAACAGCAAGCAACTATAGCGCGACAAGTGGTTGAGGAAATGCTGCGATCGAACGGGCTGAATCTGCTGGGATGGCGTAAAGTTCCCGTTGTACCGTCAGTTTTGGGGCCGCAAGCGCGAGAAAATCAACCTCAAATCGAACAAGTAATTGTTACTTCGCCCGACTTAACTGGTGATGAACTCGATCGCCAGCTATTTCTGACCCGCCGCGCGATCGGACACGCATTATCAAATCGCGCTGACTTCACTCGCCAAGACTTTTACAGTTGCTCTTTTTCCTGTCGCACGATCGTATACAAAGGTATGGTGCGATCGGCTGTATTGGGGGAATTTTACCTCGACCTCAAAAATCCCGCTTACAAAAGCGCTTTTGCAGTCTATCACCGACGCTTCAGCACCAACACCATGCCCCGCTGGCATCTAGCTCAACCGATGCGTTTGCTGGGACACAACGGCGAAATTAACACGCTCTTGGGCAATATTACCTGGATGAGAGCGCGACAAGCCAATTTAGCTCACCCGAATTGGACTCAAGCTGATATCGACACATTCAATCCAATTGTCAATTCCGAAAGTAGCGATTCGGCCAACTTAGACAATGTGATGGAATTGCTGGTACACTCGGGCCGTTCTCCCCTAGAATCCTTGACAATTCTCGTACCTGAAGCTTATAAAAATCAACCAGATTTAGCTACCTATCCCGAAATTGTTGATTTTTACGAATATTACAGTGGCATTCAAGAACCTTGGGATGGCCCGGCTTTGCTGGTGTTTAGCGATGGGAAACAAGTAGGTGCTACGCTCGATCGCAATGGTTTACGCCCCGCCCGCTATTGCATTACTAAAGACGGTATGGTAATCGTCGCTTCCGAAGCTGGTGTCGTCGATATTCCCGAAGCCGATATTATCGAAAAAGGCCGTTTAGGGCCTGGACAAATGATTGCAGTCGATCTGCAAAGTCACGAAATTCTCAAAAATTGGCAGATCAAAGAGCGAATTGCTAAGCAACATCCCTACGGTGAATGGTTGCAACAAAACCGCGAAATTTTGCAACCACAACCTTTTGCGGAAACAGCAACTCTCGACTCTCAAACGTTGTTAGCAACTCAAACGGCTTTTGGCTACACCGCCGAAGATTTGGATATGGTAATCGTGGAGATGGCAAGTTCGGGGAAAGAACCGACTTTCTGCATGGGAGACGATATTCCCTTGGCTGTGTTGTCAGAAAAGCCTCAGTTGCTGTACAACTATTTCAAACAGCGGTTTGCTCAAGTCACAAATCCGCCGATCGACCCCCTGCGCGAGGGGATGGTGATGTCTCTGACTGTAAATATCGGCTTGCGAGGCAATTTGCTGCAAGCAGTACCGGAAAATGCCAAGCTAATCAAAATAGATTCTCCGATTTTGAACGACGGTGAATTGGGTCTCTTGAAAGAACAAAAGTCTTTCCCCGCAAAGGTTATGTCAACGCTTTACCACATCGTGGCAGGCCCGGAAGGATTGAAAAATGCGGTAGATCAACTTTGCCAAGAAGCTGCTGAGGCGGTGCGATCGGGCACTAAGATTTTGATTCTGAGCGATCGTCGTGTCAACCCCCTCCAAGAAGGAACCCCCCCCTGCCCCCCCCAAGGGGGGAATGGAGTGAGTACAGAATATACTTACATTCCACCTTTCCTAGCAATTGGTGCAGTTCATCACCACTTGATCCAGGAAGGGCTGCGGATGAAAACTTCCCTAGTTGTCGATACCGCCCAATGCTGGAGCACTCATCATTTTGCTTGTTTGATCGGTTATGGTGCAGCCGCTGTTTGCCCCTATTTAGCCTTTGAAAGCGTGCGCGGTTGGTGGGCTGATGCCAAAACTCAAAACTTGATGCAGCACGGCAAAGTCCCGAATATTACCGTGATAACGGCTCAAGCTCAATACCGCAAAGCTGTGGAAAATGGGCTGTTGAAGATCATGTCGAAAATGGGGATTTCCATGCTGTCTAGCTATCAAGCGGCGCAAATCTTTGAGGCGATCGGCATTGGCGGCGATTTGCTAGATTTAGGCTTCAAAGGCACTGTGTCTCGCATCGGCGGTTTGACTGTGGCGGAACTCGCCCACGAGGTGGTGTCCTTCCACTCCCAGGCTTTCCCGGAATTGAATGCTAAGAAGTTGGAAAATTACGGCTTCGTTCAATACCGGCGCGGTGGCGAATATCACATGAACAGCCCGGAAATGGCTAAGGCTTTGCACAAGGCTGTGACTAGCTTTAAGAAAGGAACAAGAACCCCCCCCTACCCCCCCCAAGGGGGGAATGGAGAAGGGAATCCCTCCCAAGGGGGGAATGGAGAAGGGATTCCCTCCCAAGGGGGGAATGGAGAAGAAGCAAAAACTGCCTACGATCACTACGAGGTTTACAAGAAACAGCTTGAAACTCGTCCGGTGACGGCTTTACGCGATTTGCTCGACTTTGCGAGCGATCGCCCTTCGATTCCGATTGCAGAAGTAGAATCTGTAGCAGACATTTTCAAACGCTTCGCCACCGGCGGTATGTCCCTCGGTGCTTTATCCCCGGAAGCCCACGAAACTCTGGCCATTGCGATGAACCGCATCGGCGGCAAATCCAACTCCGGCGAAGGCGGCGAAGATCCAGTTCGATACAATGTGCTCAAGGATGTCAGCGAGGCTGGTTTATCCCAAACTCTGCCTCACTTGAAGGGTTTGCAAAATGGCGATACTGCATCGAGTGCCATCAAACAGGTAGCTTCTGGACGTTTTGGCGTGACTCCAGAGTATCTAATGAGTGCCAAACAGATCGAAATTAAAGTTGCTCAAGGTGCGAAACCGGGTGAAGGTGGACAATTGCCAGGGCCGAAAGTCAGCCAGTATATTGCCTTCTTGCGCCGATCGAAACCGGGTGTCACATTAATCTCGCCGCCGCCTCACCACGACATTTATTCGATCGAGGATTTGGCGCAGTTGATTTTTGACTTGCATCAAATCAATCCGAAAGCCGGAGTTTCTGTCAAGCTGGTGTCGGAAGTCGGCATCGGTACTGTCGCCGCCGGCGTTGCGAAAGCCAATGCTGATGTGATTCAAATTTCCGGCCACGACGGCGGCACCGGTGCATCGCCACTGAGTTCGATTAAGCACGCAGGTTCTCCGTGGGAACTCGGATTGACCGAAGTTCACCGGGTGCTGATGGAAAACAATTTGCGCGATCGAGTTTTACTCCGCGTTGACGGCGGCTTCAAAAGCGGCTGGGATGTGATTGTCGGCGCTTTGATGGGCGCTGAAGAGTATGGGTTCGGCACCGTGGCAATGATTGCAGAAGGCTGCATTATGGCTCGCGTTTGCCACATGAATACTTGTCCCGTCGGCGTAACCACGCAGAAGGAAGAGTTGCGGAAGCGTTTCCCCGGTACACCGGAGCACGTTGTCAATTTCTTCTACTTCGTGGCGCAGGAAGTGCAGAGTTTGTTGGCAAAATTGGGTTATAAGTCGATCGCCGATATCATCGGCCGCGGTGATTTGCTGACAATGCGCGCTGGGGTGAAGTTGACGAAAACTCAAGCGATTAATTTGGATTGTTTGATCAAGTTACCGGATACTAAGCACGATCGATCTTTCTTGATCCACGGCGACATACACACCAACGGGTCTGTGTTGGACGACGATTTGCTGGCGGATGCCGAGATTCAAAGTGCGATCGCCAATCAAACCAGTGTTAGCAAAAGTGTAAAATTGGTGAATACCGATCGCACTGTCGGCGCTAGAATCAGTGGTGCGATCGCCAAGCAATACGGCAACACCGGTTTTACTGGTCAAATCACCCTCAACTGTAGTGGTACTGCGGGCCAAAGCTTCGGCGCATTCAACTTACCGGGGATGACTTTGGTACTGGATGGCCAAGCTAATGACTACGTTGGTAAGGGAATGCACGGTGGCGAAATTGCGATCAAACCGCCGATTGATGCGACTTATGATGCTTCCCAAAATGCGATCGTTGGTAACACTTGTTTGTACGGCGCGACGGGGGGAACTCTGTTGGCTGCGGGTAAAGCGGGCGAACGGTTTGCGGTGCGTAACTCGATGGCGAAAGCAGTCATTGAAGGTGCCGGCGATCACTGCTGCGAGTACATGACTGGCGGCGCGATCGTCGTATTAGGAAAAGTCGGCCGCAACGTCGGCGCTGGAATGACTGGTGGCTTGGGTTATTTCCTCGATGAAGATGGGACTTTCCCAGCTCACGTCAACGGGGAGATTGTCAAGATGCAGCGCGTTTGTACGGCCGCTGGAGAGGCGCAATTGAAAGAGTTGATTGAAGCTCAGCGCGATCGGACTAACAGCAAGAAAGCCGAGAAAATCTTAGCAAATTGGGCCGAATACTTGCCAAAATTCTGGCAAGTTGTGCCACCAAGTGAAGCGAATTCGCCGGAGGCTTCGGAACAAAAGATAGCTGTGGAAGTTTAATTTTGTAGTTGGTTAAATAGATAGATGAGGGGCGACGCAAGTTCTGCCCCTTTTTTAAATTAATTTTAGGGCTTTCTAACCCAGTAATATCGTTTCCGGTAGCATCGGAATTATTACCCAGAATTAGGAGACTGCACGTGCCGTTTCCCTACCCAAAATAACATTGTAGGGACACGGCACGTGCAGTCTCCTCGCTTGTCATTCCGGCGCAGCCGGAATTGATATTATATCAAACCCGATAGCATCGGAATTAATATTAGGCGAAATCAGGACACGGCAGTGCCGTTTCCCTACAATTAATAACGGTAGGGAAACGGCACGTGCAGTCTCCTCTATATCATTCCGGCGCAGCCGGAATTTATACAAGTATCCGTTGTGCGCAGCCTCGTGCCGCATTTTGCTGAAAACTTTAGATGTTTTTCAGCAAAATTCCTGGTAAAATTTGATACTAATAACAAGTATTTAAAGGTATGGATATGTCTGAGAACAATGAAATCGCGGTGTCTCAAACTAGGACGCCCGAAGAGCAAGCGGTGTGGGATGCGAAGGCAAAAGTTCGGGTGCTGCTGAACTTGTGGGATTTGGGCGGCGGCAAGATGATGGTTAAAAAGGGCGATTTGACTAAGCGGATTGTGCGTACTAACGAGACGAGTGTGAAATATCGGGATGTGCTCGGCGAGTTGCAGGAAGCAGGGGCGATCGTCTATTCGCTGGTAAATCGGGTGACGCTGGTGGAATTGAGCGCGCGCGGAAAAGAAGTTTTAGCGGATGGTTTGAAAAGTCGGGATTCTCTGTTTGAGTTTGACGGTTCTCAAATCGGTACGCGGCTGGGAAATGCTTTGTTGAAGTGGATTCGGCATCAGGATGGTGCGGCGGTTGTTGCGGTTGAGAAGGGGAAAGGGGATGCAGGGGCGATCGCATCCTATGAGGATTTTAAGGCTGTGGCGTTGGATGTATACGACAGCTTGAATCGGGATTACAACTTAGACGATTTAGTGCCGATTTATCGGATGCGACGGGCGATCGGGGAAAGGGTAGGGCGATCGCAATTCAACGAGTGGCTGTTGGAAATGCAGGCTAATGACATTTTTCAGCTAATGGCTGGAGAAACACAAGACATCACCTCAGATAAACGTGAAGACTCAATCACCATTCCTGGCGGTGCATTCCGTTACTACGCCAAGCGTTTGAATTCATAAAATAGCCCTGAATCTTTTTGTAGTTCGTTACCTCACACCCGATCGCTATGAACAATATATCAGTTTCTTCGATAGAATCCCTCAATGCTGCAATTCAAAATCACAACCCATTTAGCAAAGCAGGAATTGTCAAAGAACAAGACATTTGGGGAAAAGGGTTCCCCGATATTCCTACTCTAAATGCTCACGCTTCCGATGCCATTTTTCAGGCTGTTGAAAAAGTACAAACAAGTCAATCCAGCCAAGAAAAGGTCACTTCACTGGTATTAACTGCTCAACAAGGAGTGGGGAAAAGCCACATTTTAAGTCGCACTCGCCACAGACTAGAAAGTAATGGTGGTGCTTTGTTCGTCTATGCCAGTGTGAACAATTACACCGACTTAAACTTAATTAAATACCAATTTCAGCAAACTTTAGCTAACAGTTTGAGCCACACAGGCAGCCAAAGCGTCATGCAATGGCAGGAAATAGCCGCAGCAATGGCAAACGAAGGTTTCAAAGGTATCAATTCTGCTTCACAAAATCTTTCTGCTCAAGAACTTATCGATCGATTTGACAGAGTATGCGCTAGTTGGATAACTAAAAATAAGAATTTCATGAACACCCTGACTAAGCAAGTTCTCAAAGCCAAATCAAAGGCAGATCCTTATATTGTTCGAGCTGTCTTGTGGACTTTATCAGAATCTGAAACACCTTTTGCTATCAAATGGTTATCTGGTGAAGAGTTAGATAAATCTAAAGCTGAGGAATTAGGATTGCCGTCTAATTCCGGCAAGACTAATCAGGACAGAGAAGCAGAATCTCTGAATAATGTCCAGCAAATTTTAAACTTGGTGAGTTACTACAGTCCTGTAATCATTTGTTTTGATGAAATAGATGTCAATACGAGTTGTAGAGATGATGGCTTGACAACACCGCAGGTAATTGCCGATTTAGTTAAGCGTTTGTATGATACTCTCGAACACTCCGATCTCGGTCAAGGTTTGGTTATTATCACAGTGATGATGCCTTATACGTGGACAGACACAGTTAACGTAATGTCTGGCGGTATACCCGATCGACTTTCAACATACACGCAGCGAAAACCAATCGATTTAAAATATTTGAACGGGGATTCTTTAGTCGATTTAGTCCAACTATGGCTACAAGATTTTTATCAAGTCAGGAATTTAAACCCTCATCATCCGATCTACCCATTTGAGGAAAGTCAACTGAGAGAATATGGCAGAGGTAAGCCAACTGTACGGGAAGCTTTGACTTGGTGTGCCGAGAATTTCAAAGTTTTTATGCCTCCAGTGCCTGAACTTCCAGAAGATCCTGTTGAGCGGTTTGAGTTTGCTTTAAATAAAGAACTTGAGGCAGACATCCGAGAGGATATGGAGGATAATTCCACAATTGCTCAGGCTATTTACTTTGGCTTTGAAACATTGAAAGGTCAGACGATTAACAAGGTAACAGTTGATGACATTACCGCAGAGATTAAACCCAAAGCAAAAAATGCGGGTTGGATCGGATTCAAGATAATCGGTAAAGAAAACGGAAAAACTATCAAGATTGGTGTTGCAGTAATCGAATCTTCTCAATCCGAATTAGTTGCGGCATTAAAACGCTTGATTGATTATCAAACATTTGATTTGACGCGCGGCTGTTTAGTCCGTTCCCAAGCAAAAATCGAGAACATTAATAAAGCTTCTAAAGCCTACCAGCTACTAGAACAACTCGTAGCAGTAGAAAAAGGCGGTGAGGTGGTGTATTTGATTGAAGAGCAAATAAAACCACTGCTGGCTGTCCGTGCTGTTTGTAAAAAATGCCGAGATTACAATTTAACAGAAGACCAGATTTTTGATTTCATATCTCAGAAGCAGCTCACTTTTGAGAATCTTTTACTTCGGGAAATTTTGAGCGATCCTTCCGGTGAAATGCCTGCGGTTGACGATGAAGATGAAAACCTACTTTTAGAAGACATTTTCAACCCTCCCAGCAGTGATGACACAGATGATGGGGATCTAAGTGACCTATTTAGTTAACCATGAGCAAATCAATTTTGCTTCAAACGGCTCTGGCTTTACCAGTTCCAGATATTGAAGCTTTAATCCAAGGACGAATGATTGCAGCTATGCCTCGGATGTTTCTAAATCCGGGGCGGACATTTGCTTTGTATCCAGCTAATCTTTCGGTTGATTTGCTATCGGGCGATCGCTCTTATCGATCGCACTTTTTGCCGATTGCTCAAAAGGCACTTGCTCAATTAAATTCAGATCAAGTTTCGATCAAAGCTTGGGCTAGGTGCGAATTGTGCCAAATGGTGAATGAGCCTGAATCATTAGAGGCTTTGTCGCGATTAACAGTCTGGAAAACAGAGGCATTACAGCAAATTCTCCAGCAGCGTCCTTTTATTTTTGTAGCTTACCTGCGGGTTTATTTGCTGCCTCAGCCGCTGGAAATACCAGTGCAATCTAGTGGCAATTTTATATCTTTGCCAAATTCCCTAACTGTTAATGATTCAACCCCAGTGTTGAGCGATAATATCTTCGCCAAACGCCGTCAACAACTGGAAAAACTAGAGCCTCCTGAACATCCAGAATTGGAAGAGTTGCAAAGTGCATTAGTGCATTTATCCACCACCAACCCAAAAGCCAAACAACTAGACGCAGAAATCAAAATATTTCTAGGTTGGAGTAGCGACAAGCCTGTAAAACCAATCAAACGCGATTTAGCTTGGATAAATACCATAGCAGCTTTGGGAAATCGCACCAAAGAACTAGATACAAGTATAAGCAACTATCAAGCAGGAACCGACTTTGAAAATGTAGTGCGCGATAGCCTTGAGTTTTTGGGATTTACCATAGATTATGCTCACAAAGGTGGTGCTGGCGGCTTAGATTTATTCTGCTCAAAACCTTACCCTCTAGTTGGTGAGTGCAAAGCGGGTAAAAAAATTCCTAATGATACAGCAGTTCAATTGCTGAATTTAGGAACCCTACGCCTGAGAGATCCAGCATTACTCAGAAGAGTCACTAAGCTGATTATTGGCCCTGGTGAACCTACCCCGCAACTTAAGGATGCAGCACAATTACACGGTATGGCAATTATGAACCCTGAGACTCTTGAAAAACTGGTTAAACTTCAAAGTAACTATCCTAACTCGGTGGACTTATTTAAACTGAAAGAATACTTAAAACCGGGAAAATCAGATGATGAAGTTGCTAAATATATTGAGCAAGTTGAACAAGAAATTAACTTGCGATCGCACGTTATTTCTATTCTGAAAAAGTATCACGAAAATTCTGGTGCTGAACAAGCAAGTGTCGATGCTCTTAGTGGTGCTTATTCAATGTCTAAGCCACCCAAGCAATTGTCCCGCGAAGAGTTGCACGAAATTCTAGTAGAACTTTCCTCACCGCTGACAGGTTACTTAGGGCGAGAAAAGGGAAGTGATACCAAGAGCGATCGCTTTTATTTTCTGCGCGATTTACTGCTAGATGATTGAGACTGAGGAAGGTCGATCGCACTTCGTCCAATATCCTACACAGAATCAGGATCTACGCCCAACTCTCGCAACCTCGCCGCCAATCTTTCAGCGAGTTGACTCTGCTGCTCAGCGAGTTGACGCTGCTCCTCAGCGCGTTGACGTTCGATTACAACTTGTTGCTGTGATTCTTGCAACTGAGCTCGTTCTGCCTTCACTAACTCCTCCACCAATGGCGGATTCAGTATTTCATCCACTGATAAAACCAAATCTGGAAATACTACAGACACAATTTCCTCACCAGGCAAGAAATCTGTCTGCGTATAACTCTCTTCACCATCAATAAATGCTAAAAGCCTAATTTTTTGCTTACCACTTTTAGGATCAACAATGCAATATTCCGGCACATTCGCTAATTCGTACTCTCCCCGTTTGATCGCGTAATCTGCCCGCCGATCTTGGCTGACTACTTCTATCACTAATAGTGGCTTTTCATCAAAATCGAGGATACCTGCACCGGGTCTAGCAGCAGCTTGTTCCAAAAGACTTTGAGTGCAGACAACTACATCGGGAATCCGAGATTTATTTTCATCGGTTCTCACTCCAAGATTAGTTTTTACTACTAAGTCGAGATTGTGAGCCGCCAGGTAATGCTGGATTTTGTAAACTAAATATTCGCAAATTTTGATGTGTAAAATTGTTGCTGTTGGCATCGGAATTAATTTGCCTTTGTACAGTTCGTATTTTACATCAGATTCTCCTTCATACACTCGATATTCTTCAAAGGTTAAAGTAGGAGAAGTATCCGTTTGCTTTTCTTCTAAAACTGGGGCGATTGATTGAGACATGGGTTTGTGACCTCAGCGAGTATTTATGATTATTTTAAATTTAAACAACAGTATCAGGATCTACTCCCAATTCCCGCAACCTCGCTGCTAATCTTTCAGCGAGTTGACTCTGCTGCTCAGCGAGTTGACTCTGCTGCTCAGCGCGTTGACTCTGCTGCTCAGCGCGTTGACTCTGCTGCTCAGCGCGTTGACGCTGCTCCTCAGCGCGTTGACGTTCCATTGCAGCTTGCTGCTGGAATTCCTGCAATTGAGCTTGTTCTGCCTTAACCAACTCCTCCACCAATGGTGGATTTAGTATTTCATCCACCGATAAAACGAAATCTGGAAATACTACAGATACAATCTCTTCACCCGGAAAGAAATCTGTATGCGTGTAACCATCTTCACCTTCAATAAATGCTAAAATTCTGATTTTTTGCTTCCCACATTTAGGGTCAACAATGCAATATTCTGGCACATTCGCTAATTCATACTGTGCTCGTTTAATCATGTAATCTGCCCGTCGATCTTCACTCACTACCTCTACTACTAATAGCGGTGTTTCTCCTAAGTCAAGGATGCCTGAACCAGGCTTGGCAAGTATTTGTTCCCACAAACTTTGAGTGCAGACAAGTACATCGGGAATGCAAGATGTAGCACCTTCTGTTCTGACTCCTACAGAAGTTTTTACTACTAAATCGAGATTGTGTTCAGCGAGATAGCGCTGTAATTTGTAAACCCAATATTCGCAGATGCTTGTATGTAATGCGCTAGCCGTTGCCATTGGTATTAATTTGCCTTTGTACAGTTCGTATTGTACATCAGGATCTCCTTGATAAACTCTGTATTCTTCAAAGGTTAAAGTAGGAGAAGTATCCGTTTGCTTGTCTTCTAAAAGTGGGGCGATCGATTGAGACATAGGTTTTGGTATGAGTAAGTTTGTAGGGTGCGTCAAGTGAAGTTGTGGGGCGACGATCGAGCGTTTGCGGACTGACGCACCCTACTAACTATTGTAGATCGGATTACCATATGGGCGATCGCCTCAATAAGGCTGTAGCTGCTTCACTGTCGAGTGGTTTCGAGAAAAAGTACCCTTGACCGTACTCGCAGCCGATCGCCCGCATTTGAGCCAATTGGACGGCGGTTTCGACACCTTCTGCGACTACCTCCATCCCCAAACTGCGGGCCAGCATGACGATCGCCCGCACGATTTCCAAATTTTCGCCCATTTCCCCGACACGGCTCACAAAAGAGCGATCGACCTTCAAAATATTAATCGGGAATTTGTGCAAATAACTCAGAGACGAATAACCAGTGCCGAAATCATCAATACACAGCCCGATTCCCAGCTCTCTTAACTGCGAAAGCATGGCCGCCGCCGCTTCCCCATCTTCCATCACCACAGTCTCAGTAATCTCCAACTTCAAACAGCGAGCATCAACACCCGTTTCCAGCAAAACTTGCTTAATTTGCTCGATCGACTCCGGTTCCGAAAACTGCCTCCCGGAAAGATTTACTGCGACTGTCAGCCGCGAATTTCCCAGAGGTAAATTCAAACTCTGCCACTTAATAATTTGGCGGCAGCTTTCGCTCAAAACCCACAAACCCAAAGGCGTAATTAACCCAGTTTCCTCCGCCATCGCAATAAATTCCATCGGCGAAACTAAACCCCGTTCCGGGTGCAGCCAGCGCACCAGCGCCTCAAATCCGATAACTGAGCCGCTTTTCAAACAAACGATCGGCTGATAATAAACAGTAAAAGGACATTCCAATTTAAACGGAGCAAATTGCGATTTCGGACGTTCCAATTTCCAGTCAATTTCGCACATCGGCGAGTTTTCTGCGGTTCCATCTCCCACATCCACCATCGAATATGTCAAATTCAATTCTTCAACCGACTGCCGCAAATCGTGTTCCAAGTGCATCAAAGCGACAGCCCGAGTGTGCATCGCACTTGTAAACACTTCGTAGCGAGCTTTCCCGAGAGCTTTGGCGCGGTACATCGCAATATCAGCATCGCGCAAAATATCTCCTGGTAATTGATATTTGTCCGTACTCAAAGCAATGCCGATGCTAGCAGTAATTAAAACTTTATTACCTTCCAAATTCAGTGGCCGTTCGATCGCCCTGAGAATTTTTTTGGCTTGGGCGATCGCCTGATCGACACCTTGAATTTCCTCCAGCAAAATCACAAACTCATCTCCCCCCAGACGAGCGGCTGTGTCGCCCGGCCGCAAACAAGTCAAGAGACGGCGAGCCACAGCCACCAACAGCCGATCGCCCGTGCGGTGTCCCTGGCTGTCATTAATCACCTTAAACCTGTCCAAATCCAGAAACAGCAGCGCAAACTGATAACTCGGATTCCGTTTCGCGCGGGCAAAAGCTTGTCCCAACCTGTCAGTTAGCAAAGCCCGGTTCGGCAACTCCGTCAGCGCGTCATGCAAAGCATCGTGCAACAATTGGTCTTCAGCCACCTTGCGCTCAGTCACATCGTGACAGTTAACCACAATTCCCCGCACCGAAGGTTCCGAGAGCAAATTCGTCGCCACCGCTTCCAACACGCACCAGAAACCCTCCTTGTGCCACACTCGGTATTCCGCCAATCCCAGCCCAACGCTCGGCATTTGGATGATACCTTGGAACACTTGATCCACCATCGGCAATTCGTCGGGGTGAATCAGCTCGAATACAGAGCGGCCGAGCACTTCCGCCGTCGGGTAGCCCAAAATCCGCTCTTGGGAAGGAGAGACATAGCGGCAGAAACCTTTCTCGTCGAGAATCACGATAATATCTCTAGCATTTTCAATCAGCGAGCGAAAGCGCTTCTCACTTCGTCGCAGCTCTTGTTCGGTGCGTTTGCGATCGGTAATGTCGGTATTCATGTAAATCAGACCGACAATTGTCCCTGTGGGGTCTTTAATCGCATCGGCCCGCAGCAGCACTTGCAAAATCTCGCCGCTTTTAGTGCGGTTGGTAACTTCACCAGACCAAGAATAACCCCGGGCGATCGTGTCGAGGATCTCCGAGGCGACTGTGGAGTCAGCAAAAACTGCCGATATACCTCCAGCGAGTTTAAATTCCTGTGCGGTTTCCCATTCAAATAGCTGAGAAAAGGCTGGATTTTGATAGATGTGAGTCCCCGAAGCATCGCTGATGCCGATCGCATCGCTCGAACTTTCCACCGCTTTGCGAGTCAGCACCAGAGCTTCTTCTGCCCGCTTGCGTTCGGTAATGTCAATTCCTACCAGACAAGCTGCATTCCCCCGATCGTACTTTTGAGCCACAATCAAATAGTGTCCCGCCGACTGTCCGCCGTCCGTTTTCACCTTAGCGCTGAGTTCTTTAACCCCTTCTGTAGCGTCGCTGGCAAAAAACTCCACTACAAAAGAGTAAAAATCGGAGCTAGCACCGAGAAAACCGATATCTTGACCGACAAAAGCCGACGGTAACAAACCATGCAGTTTAGCCAAGTGGCGGTTGACGCCCAAATATCGCAAATCCGAGCTAATCCAAGATACTATACCTGGAACGGCTTCCAAAATAGTTTGCAGTTGGTCGTTAGCTTGCTGCAATGCTTCCTGCACTTCGATGCGTTCGGATAAGTCGGACTGAGTTCCGACGAAGTGAGTCAAATTACCGCTGTCGTCTCGCAGGGGAGATAGCGATAATTTGTTCCAGAAAGGAGTGCCGTCTTTGCGGTAATTTTTGATTGTTACCTGCAACGATCGACCTTCGCGCAAGGCGTCGCGGATGTTAGCTACGGTAGTTCGATCGGTATCAGGGCCTTGTAAAAATCGGCAGTTGCGCCCCAAGACTTCAGGGGCGCAGTAACCTGTCATCCGTTCAAAGGCCGGATTGCAATAAATTATCGGACAGTCGGGTGCATTGGGGTCAGCAATGACAATGCCGCTGCTAGTAGCTGCCAAGGCTCGATCGCGCAGCCATAGTGCTTCTGATGCAGTATGGCGATCGGCATTGTCCCCCACTTGACCTAAATTAGAAATTGACTGGTTCTCGCGATCTCCCATCAGCCGAATTTTCAAGCAAACCTTTACAATTTCCGAGTTTTTATTACTTTAACGTTTTTAAGCACTTGTGCAAGCTAAATTTGATCTCGGTGTTTTTGTAAGCCAGATTTCACCATTTATTAGTTATATTTTTTAGCCTGAGTGTTGGGTACTGAATATTCCGAGCCAAAAATCCTCAGTTTTTGTCCCCCTCGGACTCTCTCCCCCCATACGCTCTCTCAATTTGCCTCTATCGCATGATAACGCCGCGTTCCCCTGGGCAGACAATGGCACAATATCTGAAAATTAAGCGGCGATAATGAATACGATATTACCCACAATCTCAAGAGCCAAATTGTACAGATATGTCTTATTTTTTTATAAATAACTTTACATTTACGGTGCTGTTCAATCTTAATTTTCGAGGCGGTTATATTTACAATTTTGTATTTTTAGAGATGCAATACTTGAAATTTATTGATTTAAAAAATATTTTCGGCCCGGTTTGCATTTCTATAAATTAATCTTTCAAAAACTTGACACTTTCCCTAATTATAGGTGATCGAAAAGTAACTGCATCGAGTTCGAGAATAAATTATACTATGCAGAATGCAAAAAAACATCAACTACAAATTATAAATTACCCTTTTTCTACTGAATAATGACGGGTTCCAGAGGAGAAAAATATCGAGTTTAGAAAAGTCGCAAAAATAGGTTAAACTTAGCTGAGAACGGTTGAAGAGAGATCAAAATGTTACAGCGACACCCTTGGCCGCAGACAATTGAAGAGGCGATCGCCATTCAAGAACAGCTTCGGTCAGAGGTAGTTACCGAAAATCAACTGTCAACAGTTCGGTACGTCGCAGGCGTAGATGTCGGCTACGACAATGTAGACGGCGTATCGCGGGCCGCTGTAACAATTCTGAGCTTTCCTGATTTGGAGTTACAGCAGCAGGCTGTAGTTCGCAGCCCAACTACTTTTCCTTACGTTCCCGGTTTCCTGTCTTTTCGAGAAGTGCCGGCAGTCCTTGATGCTTTAGAAAATATCAGTTTGAGACCAGACTTGATATTGTGCGACGGTCAAGGACTAGCCCATCCCAGCAGGTTCGGTCTTGCTTGCCATTTGGGAGTTTTGACAGGGATTGCAACGATCGGAGTTGCCAAAAATCGATTTGTTGGAGAACATTCAGAAGTAGGGTTCGACCGGGGCAGTTGGCAGCCGTTGCTGTACGAGGGATCAACTGTAGGCGCAGCACTCAGGACGCAAACAGGCGTAAAACCGATTTATGTTTCGATCGGTCATAAGGTAAACTTGATAAGTGCGATCGAGTATGTCCTGTGCTGCGCCCCAAGATATCGCTTGCCAGAAACAACTCGATCGGCAGACCAACTAACCTCCGATAACTGGCAAGCCCCGAAGGCATCAAAAAAATGAAAAGTAAAAAGACAAAAAAAGCATCCCTCTTTAGACTTTTAATTTTTGAGGTGTCGCCACCCGAGTCCAAAAATCCTCTGAGTCTATCGCCAATCAGCTTTCCGTTCCATCCTTCCAGCGAACTAAAGAATGACTATACCTGAGAAAGAGGTATAAAAGTTGGAAGACTTATAGAATGATTGAAAGAATGATACCTGCTTAAAGATTGGCGGATCTAACCATAGTCCGGGTGTGAACTATTTTTAGTTCACCTTTGTAAATTATGAAATAGTCATCCTGCGACTTAAACCACAAGTTTAAATTCGTCAGATCACCTTTCATAATTCATAGCCTAATATCTCACCACTGACTGGGAGTACCCACGTAGGGCGTGAGGCGAAGGCGCGATCAAGCTAAAAAATCAGAAAAAACACAAGGAGACAGTCATGGCTGAGAAAAGCAAACGCGGATTCGCTTCTATGGACGCAGAAAAACAGCGCGCTATTGCTAGCAAAGGCGGAAAAGCTGCACACGAGAAAGGTACTGCGCACGAATTCACCTCTGAAGAAGCTAGACAAGCTGGTCAAAAAGGTGGCGAAGCTGTAAGCAGAAATCGCGAACATATGGCTCAAATTGGTCGCGAAGGTGGTCGGAAAAGTCGCAAGAGCGAATCACCATCATCGTAAGCTCCTCGTAAGAGCAAAACACTGCAACTCTCAGATTGCACAGTTGCAGTCTGAGATTCAGCACGCTAGACAAAGCGGGCGTTTGAGGAGGGAAAGTCGATCGACTTTCCCTCCTCAAACGCTATTGGCGCACCAAAGCTTCGTAACTTGTGAAAACCCAGCAGCCATTAGTTTTTAGGAATCGCTGGTAAATGTCTAACGGCGAATCTTTAACAAAGCTGGACTGGGTAAATACTCTTACCAGAAAATTGGGTCTAAAGCCCCGTCCTTTTAGGACGGATTTAATGATCTAAATTTTTTGTTCAAGATTGTACAATAGCGTAATACTACAGGTAGAATAACCGCCGATACACATGAGACACCAAGCTCAAACGACTGGTCGGGAAATAATAATAGTTAGTGGGTGGCGAACACCACGAAAAACATAGCTAGGGTAACTAACGTAACCCAGACCAGAAAACTAAAATCTTGAATATTAAACGTACCGTGGGGCACAGGTCAACAAGAGAGGAAACTCTCGCTTCGCTTGGGGAGATAAGCCCTCTGGGATTGGTCAAATTAGGCTCAAAACACAGGTTCTATCGAACGGGTTTTTGGTTTAAGTATTGCCGAAAGGATGGACAATTTTAAGGTGTGTCTGTGAACCAAGAATCCCCGCGCGTTCACGCCGGGGAGTGTCAACCAAAAGAACAACTGACTCATAGCAAGTCAGTGTTTCAAACAAAGTCAATCCGATCGCCAAAAGCCCAGAATTCTGGGCTTTTTTGTTGAGATACGCAAAATATAGCAACCGCAAAGGTAAGTAAGGAATGAGAATTAAATAACTTGCATTTTTTGTAGGTTGGGTTGAGGAACGAACCCTACCGTTCGAGAATTTATTTAATCCACGATCCTAAGTAGGCGCTAATAAAACAAAGTATGTTAAGTAATTTGACAATTACTGAGATTCTTTCGTAGTGAGGGCTTGAGCCCTCTTTTACAGGGCTTAAGCCCTTACTACAAACCTTAAATTATTTACGCCGACTTACTTAGTTAGGAAACTCCTGGTTACGCTCACCGAAAGACGAGCGAGTGCTATATTTTCATAATGGGCGATCGAGTCCGCCATTTTCCTGAATTTGAAGTATCAAAAATCGGAATGTCAAATAGCTGAATTTCGCGATCGCACAACCTTATTTGAAATCTCCATAAAAATCATTCTAGAACAGGCAGGATGCCTGCTCCACAAAAATTATTGGAGAGGTCTATTTTGTAAGGTGCGAATTGCGCACCCAACTTAAGTTTATAGTGAAAATATTATTCAAAAGAGCTAGATTATTAATATTTATTTAGGAAATATAGAAGCATGACAAACCAGCTCACTTTAGGATGGACAGAGGCTGGGGTGCGTCAAACTCAGACCATTCAAAACGGACAGCCGAGCAAAAATTTCGGAACCGTAAGGCTAGGACGCGACCCGGCAAAGTGCGATATAGTATTTTCGGATTCCTCGGTATCGGGACTGCACGTCGAAATATTTTTTAATCAGGAATTGCACGAATATGTATTGCGGAATTTGCGCGAAAGTAATCCGCCGCTGGTAGACGGAAAATTGCTCACCCAAGGCGAAGCAAGATTGAGCTCCGGCAGCCACATCCATTTAGGCCAAGTGCAAATCGACGTGATTTCAGTATCTGCGACTGCGGTGGGGATTCCGCAGACGGTTTTGCTGTCGGCGCCTGCGGTGCAAAGTTCTCCTGCGCCGACGGGGCCTTCAAACTATGGTTTGCAGTGTCCCAAGTGCAGTCGCGTTTCGCCTTACGCGCAGTTAAGTGTGGGGTGTCCGTGGTGCGGGACTTCTCTGGCGGCGGCGGCGAGTGTGGTAATCTCTCCGTAAGGGTTTGAAAAAGAGAAAATTGGGCGATCGCGATCGGATTTTAGGTGCGCCATCAGTACCCCGCACTTAAATAAGACGTGGAGCGCATTTGCCTTGCTTACGCCCGGTTTCTACGGAAAATATCAGGCTTAATAACCAGAAATCATATCAAATCCGGTAGCATCGGAATTAATATAACCAGAAATCAGGACACGGCAGTGCCGTGTCCCTACAATTAATCGAGGTAGGGAAACGGCACTGCCGTGTCCTCGCTTATAATTCCGGCGCAGCCGGAATTATATAGAGTCTCGCCAGTTGTCTTACCAATTCCGCAATTTCAAATCTCAAATTTCAAATTTCAAATCGAAATTCTCAATCTGTACCTTACTCACTAGACAATTACTATAAGCCGCGATCTCAAATCGCATCTCTCAAAATCAAAAAATTTTTCGCCGAAAGCTCAAAGCCGACGGCTGATGTTTAAAAAAATAAGAATGAATCCTCAACCCTTGCGCCTACGACTGACTTGGAAAGATACAGCTACGGGGGATTCTCGCTCCCCGATACTCGACTTGCCGATCGCTTTGGGACGAATTTTTGAAGCTATGCCCGCCACAATCAACGGGGAACAAGTTTTTCGAATTCCCCTCAAAAGCAGCCAAGTTTCTCGCTTCCACGGAGTGATTGCGAAGGAAGGAAACAGTATCGTAGTCACTGACACGGGCAGCCGTAACGGTACTTTTGTCAATGGTGTTCGCCAAACCCGGTGTATTCTGGCAAATGGTGATATGTTGCAAATTGGGCCCTACGCGATCGGCATTTCATTTGCTGTTAATTCGGCAGAAACTCAGTCTGTCAATTCTCACATTTTGTTTAACCCGCAGACCAATGGGCCAGACCCCGCGTTGGGGCCACAAATGGTGTCGCCGCTTCCTCAAGCAGGCAGCATAGGAGAATTTCCGCCGATCGAATTTTTGCAGGCGAATCAAGTGACAATGCGATCGATCCAATCGATGGGACTGCCTGTGGCAGAAGTTGATTGGGCTGCTGTTGGCGGCGGTTTGGGCAGCTTGATTTGGGTGGATTTGCTGAGAATTTGCGGGGTGAAGGTCGATCGAATTGCGGTTTTGGGCATGGAAGAGCAACCTTACGCTCGCTACCGTCGGTTATGCCTGAATTCTCAAATTCCGCTGCGGGAACGTCTGCGATCGAATTCTGACTCTTGTCCAGACAACATTTGGGGCTGGCCTCCCTATGCTGTCCGGGAAGCTTGGCAGGAATTGCTCAGAGGGCGGTTGGGGATGTCGCTGAAGTTGATGTGGCAGGTGTTTGCGGAACCGACTTTTGCTGAAACTTATACGCCTCGCGCGGGGAATGTGTTTGATGCGATTGACAGGGAAACTCTGCGTATCGGGTGGAATCAGATGTTTCGCTACGGTAGGGTGCGGGGAATTCGCAAGACAGATGACGGCAGGTACGCGATCGCTTATTCTCGATCGAATGCCGATCGCCGCGACCACGCTTTTTTGATTGCTAAATACGTACACTTAGCCACCGGCTATCCCGCCATTCAATTTTTACCAGACTTGCAAGCTTACCGGGAAAAAACCCAGGATTTTGAGTCAGTTGTCAATGCTTACGAAAGCCACGACGGAGTTTACGAAAAGTTAGAATCCCAAGGCGGCAGCGTGTTAATTAGAGGGCGGGGAATCGTCGCTTCGCGGGTGATGCAGAGAATTTACGAAGCGCGGCAACGAAACAGCAATATTCAAGTATTGCATTTGATGCGATCGCCCAAACCTCAAGGTAACAAATTTAACTTCGCTGTGCGAAGCGTCGAAAATCACTACGAATTTCAACCTTTCAACTGGCCGAAAGCTTGCTGGGGCGGGGAACTACGAGTAATGTTGGAAAAAGCCGCCCCCGAAATTCGCCCCCAGTTGCTCACAGACTGGGGTGGCACTACCACAGCCCAGCGCAGCGACTGGCAGCGTATGGTGAAAGAGGGTTTGAGTCAAGGTTGGTATCAAATTACATTCGGGGAAGTCGAGCGAGTCGAGCGCGACAGTCGAAACCGCACGGTGACGTACATTCAGGAGAAGGAACTCAAGGGGCAAATTAAGTTAGAGGCTGATTTTATCATTGATGCTACGGGTTTGGACGCTAAGGTTAAAACCAGTCCCCTGCTAGACGATTTGGTAGCTCAATACAATCTTCCCCTCAACGGGTTGGGGCGGCTGAGCGTGAACAACGATTTTGAAGTTCCCGAATTGCGCAACACTTCTGTTGGCAACGGAGAAGGCCGGGTATACACAGCCGGGGCGATTACTTTGGGAGGGCCTTACGCCCCGGTGGACAGTTTTTTAGGCTTGCAATATGCCGCCTTGCGTTCCGTTGAAACTCTGGCCGCCAACGGAGCGCCGGGTGTTCGGAAATTGAGCGTTTGTCGATCGTTCATGCAGTGGTTAAAGTGGATTTTCAATAAATCTCCCGGTTGATTAGTTATTAGTTATTTGTTATTTGTTATATCGTTTTCGGTTACATCGGAATGATTTAACCTTTATAGAACACAGAGAACACAGAGGAAGATAAGAGAGATGAATAATTCCGATGAAAAGCGGATTTGGTATTACCCGAAATCAGGACACGGCACTACCGTGTCCCTACAATTCATCACGGTAGGGAAACGGCACTGCCGTGTCCTCTATATCATTCCGGCGTAGCCGGAATTGATATTATTTGTTCCGAGGCTCAGCCTGGGAATACAAATCGGTTGGCTCTGCCTCCAATTCCCAATTCCAAATTCCCAATTTATTATGACTCCCACTTTATTCGGCCGCTGGCAAACTCGAATATTCTTATTTGCAACTATAGGCATTTTAGTAACACTACCATTTTTTCTAGGTTTGATTAGTGATAAATCAGGCTGGATGTTTTTCTGGATTTTAGGTTATGTAGCGATTTTTGGCATCGGTTGGGATGCCTTATACATCTACATCCAACAGTTCCGCTGGGATCGAGATTGGCCCGGCGCATTTCAATTGCTCGCTGGAATTTGGGAAGCACTTTTTATCTTGCTATTAATCAAAACTATCGGTTTACCGGGGATACCGCTACTAGATTTTGATTTGGGAGCTTTTGCTCTACATTACAGTTTTGTATGGCTATCTATTTATCTGGCATCGCAAACAGTAATGCGGATTTTGTTTCCCTACTGGCGTTTCCGAGGCGGCCAATGGTTGTAAAAATACCTGTCGGGGCTTGTTTTACAAACAATAATCGTCTCAAACCCGCCCTGATCATTCTATAATATAGGGCAGGTTTAGCTAAAAATCTCCGAAACTCACAGAGTAGTTTTCGCTCAAAACGCACCCCTGCCATTCTATCAATTACCAATTACCAATTACCCCGCGTGCACCTAATTCAACCGAAAACGGCTATATTCTCATTTTTTTCAGGTTCAGGCTTCCTTGATTTTGGTTTTGAATCTATCGGCTTTAATATAGTTTATGTAAATGAAATTTTCTCGCCATTCATCCAAGCATACCGTCACTCTCGCCAGTGTCTAAATTTACCGCAACCAGAATACGGACACTGCGAAGGAGAGGAAGCAGATGTGACTCGACTTATAGAGGGAAAACCAGCACTTCATTTGCGGGAATTGATGCAAGATGCCCGGAAGAAACACGATATTATTGGATTTATTGCCGGGCCGCCTTGTCCAGACTTTTCAATAGGCGGCAAAAACCGAGGTGGGGAAGGAGATAAAGGCAAACTTTCAGATTCCTACATTGAATTGATTTGCCAACAGCAGCCGGATTTCTTTTTATTTGAAAATGTCAAAGGTTTGTGGAGAACCAAAAAACATAAAGCTTTTTATGACGAACTTAAAAATAAGTTGGCTGAGGCAGGATACGTATTTGTGGAACGTTTAATTAATGCGATCGAATACGGTGTGCCGCAAGATAGAGATCGGATTATTTTAATCGGTTTCCGAAAAAATATTGTCAAAGATATGGGCATTTCTTTAGAGCAAAACAGCCAAATGTTGCCTGAAGGTGTATTTCCTTGGTCAAGTCAGATTTTATATCCCAAATCAGAAGTTTTTTATAATCCTTGGCCTGAGAGGAATGCGTTTGTCTGCGATAGTTTGTTGCCTTGCCCTGATGGCATTCCCAAAGAGTTAACAGTTGAGTTTTGGTTCAAAAAAAATGATGTTCTCAACCATCCCAATGCTGAACATTATTTTCAACCAAGAGCGGGGATTAAAAGGTTTGCTGCTGTTGATGAGGGAGATGATTCTAAAAAATCTTACAAGCGTTTGCACAGGTGGCGTTATTCCCCGACTGCTTGTTACGGTAACAATGAAGTTCACTTGCACCCATACAAAATCCGCAGGCTTTCGGTTGCAGAAACCCTAGCTATTCAGTCTCTGCCTAAAAAGTTTGCACTGCCAGATAATATGACATTAAGCAATATGTTTAAAACAGTGGGAAATGGGGTTCCTTACTTAGCATCTAAAGGTATTGCTCAAACAATTATTATTTTTTTAGAAACAACAGAATGGCACTATAAGCTGCCTATCAATAAACAGTTAGAGTTACCTTTGAAGTTTTTTTAAAACACTTACACTTGGCTATTGTGTAATAGCAGATTCAACTAAAGGTATTAAATCTGTTTTTCTGGCGTATAGGTATGTACCATCTACAAGTTTGAAATTTTGTTCGAGTGCTATACTATGAGGAGCAACTGCTGTTCTAAATATAGTCCTATCCGCAGAGCTTAATTCACTGGCAACCATATAATATTGCCAATTTTGATCCAACACATACCCCATTGCTTTAATCATTGCCGCCTCGAATAAAGGTTGATATCGGCGATCGGGGCGGTTTGAAGTTTTAAGAGATGCTGCCGCTTTTACTTGTTCTAATTGTAATTTTCCTTTTAAAAAATTGTACAATGCCAAACTATCTGGATTTTTTACTTGTTGTTCTAAAAGACCATGAATAGATGTTGCAACATCACTCTTACCAAGTACAACGATAATATAATCAGGACTTGGCATAAAAATATAGTCTTTAAAAGGAGCAAGTTTAGCTAAAGGTTGTCCAGATCCAAACTCAATACTTTTGAATAAACTTATAAATTTTGAAGAAGCTTCCTCGGCTCCTTCTTTTTGTGACTGTGAGTTTGGCAAAGAAAATACCGCGCTACAAGTATCATTATCTTTATTTATGTCTAATACAATTTCTGACAACAAGCTAGTTGCTATAAATTCATTCCATCTTCCTGTAGCATTTTTAAGAGCACCCACTTCAGGATTTTTTCCATAGATAGTGCTAAAGGCTTCTCGTGTCTTACTTCTAATCCAGTCAATAATTTCATTAACAGATAAATTACTATCTAACCTCTCGACTACTTCTAGAGATAAATATCTGTAGATTGCTGTACTGTTAATCTGAATTTTACCATTTGTGCGTTCTGTAAACCACTCAGTGTAATTAACCATTTTTAGTTCAAAGCTATAAAATTTAAGTTGTTACCCAGGTCTTAGGAAAATAAGCAATGTATGTCCCCGCAGTCAAAAATGCAGCAGTTTCTTAAGCAAGAACGATCGTATAATGTAAAAACGGGTTGAGAATATCTCTGCTGTTGAAAAATTTACCACAACGGCAAAACCAGCCTGCACTGAAAAATTATCTTTACTGTCCATGACTGTTAAACCCCGCCGCTATCACATTACCACTTTCGGATGCCAGATGAACAAAGCCGACTCCGAACGGATGGCCGGCATTCTGGAAAATATGGGCTTTGAGTTCTCGGAAGACCCCAACGAAGCTAGCTTAATTCTCTACAATACTTGCACAATTCGCGACAATGCCGAACAAAGAGTTTATTCTAATCTGGGAAGGCAGGCTCATCGCAAGCGCAAGGAACCGGGTTTAACTTTAGTGGTAGCGGGATGTGTGGCTCAACAGGAAGGTGAAGCGCTGCTGCGCAGAGTGCCGGAATTGGACTTAGTAATGGGGCCGCAACACGCTAATCGACTGGAAGATTTGCTGGAACAAGTTTTTCAGGGAAATCAAGTTGTGGCGACTGAAGCTGTTGAGATTATGGAGGATATTACTAAACCTCGCCGCGATAGCAAGGTAACGGCTTGGGTGAATGTAATTTATGGCTGCAATGAACGCTGCACTTATTGTGTTGTGCCGAATGTGCGCGGGGTTGAACAGTCGCGCACACCGGAGGCAATTCGCGCGGAAATGGAAGATTTGGGCCGTCAAGGTTACAAGGAAGTAACTTTGTTGGGGCAGAATATTGATGCTTATGGACGCGATTTGCCGGGGACGAAAGCGGATGGCAGCAACCTTCATACTTTGACGGATTTGCTGTATTTTGTGCAGGATGTTCCAGGAGTTAATCGCCTTCGATTTGCTACTAGCCACCCGCGCTATTTTACGGAACGCTTAATTAAGGCTTGTGCGGAATTACCACAGGTTTGCGAACATTTTCATATTCCGTTTCAGTCTGGTGATAATGATATTTTGAAGGCGATGTCGCGGGGCTACACTCAGGAGAAATACCTGCGAATTATCGATACAATTCGCCGTTATATGCCGGATGCTTCGATTACGGCGGATGCAATTGTCGCTTTTCCGGGGGAAACGGAGGCGCAGTTTGAGAAGACTGTGAAGTTGATCGAAGATGTTGGTTTCGATTTGGTGAATACGGCGGCTTATTCGCCGCGCCCTGGAACGCCGGCTGCTTTGTGGGATAATCAGTTGAGTGAGGATGTGAAAGCCGATCGCCTCCAACGACTAAATCATGTAGTGACAACAACCGCGATGGAGCGTTCTCAGCGCTATTTCGGACGCACTGAAGAGGTTTTGGTGGAAGTCCAAAATCTCAAAGATTCTAGTCAGGTGATGGGACGGACTCGCGGCAATCGTCTCACATTTTTTAAGGGCGATATTGCTGAATTAGCTGGTAAAATAGTGCAGGTTAAAATTACAGACATTCGCGCTTTTAGTTTGACTGGGGAAAGAGTTTAAATAGTTCTGCGAGTTCCCAATCCTCCTAGGGACACGGCGATGCCCATTAGTGTCAACTTAAGCCTGAAAGCCTTGATAAATCTCGTTTTTACGCTAAGTCTAGATCCCCCTAAATCCCCCTTAGGTCGGGGGACTTTGAGAAGACTCCTGTCCCCCCCGACCTAAGGGGGGCTAGGGGGGATCTAGATTTAATAGTCAAACAGCAATCTCTGACTGGATTTGATCTGGTTGTTGACACCTATGGGCTCTCGGAGTGTGCCTACAAAAGCTATATACCTCACATACCTGAAAAGTTCTATATGAGTATAATTGGAATAAAGAGAGTTTAAATAACATGACACAAATTTCTGAATTTGACACAACGCAAAATTTCCCTCCCCAACCTGAATTGCCGCAGCCAAACGAACGCGGAGAGTATCAAAGAACTTCCCACCGATATTGGCAAGTGGTAGATTCAGACCCGAACGGTCTTAATTGTCGCATGGGCACGCATTCGATTCAGGAAATAGAAAACCCCGGGAGTAAGATAGATTTAAATATTGGCAGTTGGCCTGTAGTTGGCACTTTGAAACAAGGCGAGGAGTTTGAAATATATCTCGGCCCTAGCGGATTGGGGGTTTTGTACGATAAGCAACATCAACCTTGGTTTTTTGTAGAAAAAAGTCAGGGTATTGATGGGCCTGCCAATTGTTTTGTTCGGGCTCATAGCAGTTTTGTGCAACCTGTACAGCCTAAGTAGTCTGTATAGTTTATCTTGGCTAGAGATGACTTACTTTCTAACAAGATATATTTTTTTACCACAGAGGGCGCAGAGAACACAGAGGAAGAGTGGAAGAGAGGAGAGAATTAGTCTTAAAGCGGTTCGTTTCTGTGTTAGCTGCACTCTGTGCGTGTATATTTGTCAAAAAGTACAGGGATATTGAAAAATGACGAAGATGCGGATTGGGCTACTGTTTGGCGGGCGATCGGGCGAACATGAAGTTTCAATTAGTTCGGCAAGGGCGATCGCCCGCGCCCTCGCTGCTGACGAAAATGCCAGCAAATACGAAGTCCAGCCATTCTATATCCAAAAAGATGGCCGTTGGTTGTCGGGAACATTACCTCAACAAGTTTTATCCACTGGAAAACCTCTGGAAATAGAGCAATCAATAGAACAAGATGACTCTCCCACATTTAGACAGTTTCCTAATTTTAATTCAGTCGATGTTTGGCTTCCTATTCTGCACGGTCCGAACGGCGAAGACGGTACGGTGCAAGGGCTGCTGAAATTAATGCAAGTTCCCTTTGTCGGCTCCGGGGTTTTGGGTTCGGTGCTGGGAATGGATAAAATTGCGATGAAAATGGCTTTTGCTCACGCAGGTTTACCGCAGGTAAAATACGTCGCTGTCAACCGTTCCCAAATCTGGTCGAATCCTGGTGTTTTCCCGAAACTGTGTGACCAAATTGAGGAAACTTTGGGTTATCCTTGTTTTGTAAAGCCTGCAAATTTGGGTTCGTCGGTGGGAATTTCAAAAGTGCGATCGCGCGCTGAATTAGAAGCAGCTCTCGATAGCGCCGCCAGCTACGATCGGCGGATAATTGTGGAAGCTGGCGTCGTTGCTAGAGAATTAGAATGTGCAGTTTTGGGTAACGACAATCCCCAAGCTTCAACGGTTGGAGAAATTAGTTTTAATAGCGATTTCTATGACTACGAAACTAAGTATACTCAAGGGCAAGCAGATTGCTCAATTCCGGCAAAGGTAAGCAGTGCCATTATCTCCAAAATCCAAGAAATGGCACTGCAAGCATTTTTAGCTATAGATGCTGCCGGTTTGGCGCGAGTAGACTTTTTCTATGTTGAATCTACAGGAGAAGTCTTGATTAATGAAATCAACACTTTCCCCGGCTTTACTGCTACCAGTATGTATCCCCAACTTTGGGAAGCTTCCGGTATTTCTTTTTCCGACTTAGTAGACCGATTAATTCAATTAGCTCTCGAACGGCACGAAAAAAAAGGTTGAATTGCGATCGGCAAACTGCTCCTGTGTCAATAGCAAAACATAAGTTATTCCGCAGGTTATATATCTGTACCTGCGGAAACGAGATAACATGGTTGTTGGAGTCAGTGTCTGCCTACAACCAAATTTTCGTTGCTAACTAAACAACTGGAAATCTTAAGTAGGCAGGTATAAATAAATGCAAAAAAAGATGACTACAGGCGATCGGCGAATATTAGGATTAATAACTCTAAAATCTCAATTAAATCTGTTAAATTAAATGAGACCTTTCACTAAACTGCCACATTGGTGGACTTACGGAGTGTTATTTCCCCTAGCGGTACTCAACTGCTGGTTAGCCCTCCTAGTCTTTGAATATTTTCGGGCCCTGACTACAGTTTTGGTAATCGCTACGGTGTTCTCTTTTTTGCTAGATTATCCAGTGCGCTTTCTGCGCACATACGGGCTGAAGCGCGATCGGGCTGTGTTGTCGGTATTGTTTTTGACTTTGCTGATCTTGGTGGTTTTAGGTGTCACTCTGGCTCCTATTTTGCTGAACCAAATCACTGAACTCGCTACCAGACTACCAACTTGGATAGTTTCGGGCACAGAACAGATTGAAGCGTTCAATAAGTGGGCGGAAAATCGCAATCTTCGCATTGATGTTAGCGGTTTGACTGCCCAATTGAGCGATCGACTTTCAACTCAATTGCAGTCTCTCACTGGCGAAATCCTCAAATTTGGCTTGGGTGCGGCAGACAGTCTGGCGAATTTCCTGCTGACAATAGTCCTGACATTCTACTTGCTATTGCACGGCGATCGCGTGTGGGAAGGTTTATTTAAGTGGTTCCCTTCCAATCTAAGCGGGCAATTGCGGCCGTTGCTGGCGCGAAGCTTCCACAACTACTTCGTCGGACAAGCAACTTTGGCGGGTTTGATGGGACTGTCGATAACTATTGCTTTTTTAATTCTGCGAGTTCCCTTCGGCTTACTGTTCGGTTTGGGTGTGGGTGTAATGACCATGATTCCCTTCGGCGCACCTTTCAGTATTTGCATTGTCAGTTTGCTAATTACATTAAACAACTTTTGGCTCGGCGTCACAGTTTTAGCTGTCGCTACAGTAATTGAGCAAGTAATTGAAAGTGGCGTTGCTCCTCGATTATTAGGCGGTTTTATTGGTCTCAATCCCGTCTGGATTTTAGTGTCGCTCCTAGTAGGAGTTAAGGTAGCGGGAGTAGCAGGTTTGATAGTTGCTGTACCGATGGCCGGTTTTATTAAGAATACGGTTGATACTTTGGAAACTTCGAGGAACAAGTCGAGGGAAATTGATTCGGTTAGTTCTATTGAAACTACGGAGTAATCATCGGATTTTAGATTAATGTTCGTAGTGAGAACTTCAGTCTTCATAAAATTCTGAGGACTGAAGTCCTCTACAAACGAATTTGATTGCGACTGATTTCATGAATATTTCCCGGAAAATGCGGAATATCCGGGCTGGCTACCGTAGTCTATATCATGACAATGTGCGGCGATCGCGCTTACAACAAGCGAATCAACAATTTACCTGCAACAGTCCGGTTTCTACCCCACTATGTAGGGTAAACCCCACCAGGCAAGCACATCTCACAAATGCTTGAATTAAGATTAAAGAACCTTAGTTGTAACTTAATTACAGTAGGTGCTAAAAATGCAAAAAGATAATTATAAATCTCCCTCTAACTCCCACCAAATCAATACTATGTCAACCAAAAATATGTCTAATCAAACTCAGCATTCTCGCAGTTTTTCTTTGCCGAAAAAACTTGCTTTTTTATCCCTCGTTTTGCTCGGCTCCACCACGATGGTTGGATGCAACGCCCTAACTTCTCAAGTTCCTGGATCTTCTAATGCTATTAAAGCTGAACCTGCAAATACAGCACCAATCTCAGCATTACCTGCAAATATACTGCCTTCCCAAGACTCTAATTTTATTACTAAAGTTGTGCAGGAAGTCGGGCCAGCAGTGGTACGAATTAACTCGTCTCGCACGGTTAAAACCCAAACTCCAGATGAGATCCCCGAGCAATTCCGCCGCTTTTTCGGCCCTGACTCTCCAATTCAACCGGGAAATCGGGTAGAACGGGGCTCCGGTTCGGGCTTTATTTTTGGTTCTGACGGTCGCATTTTAACTAACGGCCACGTTGTTGATGGTGCGGATACGGTGACGGTAAAACTGAAGGATGGTCGCGAATTTGTCGGCAAAGTTTTAGGTATAGATACAGTTACTGATGTGGCTGTTGTTAAAATTGAAGCTAACAATTTGCCTGTGGTGAGTTTGGGTAAATCTGAAGAGTTACAGCCGGGAGAATGGGCGATCGCGATCGGCAATCCCCTTGGTTTGGACAATACTGTTACTGTGGGGATTATTAGCGCTACAGGTCGTTCCAGCGCCGATGTGGGCGTTCCCGATAAGCGCGTCAGCTTTATTCAAACGGATGCTGCGATTAATCCCGGCAATTCCGGCGGCCCCCTGCTGAACCAGCGCGGTCAAGTTATTGGGATGAATACGGCGATTATTCAAGGTGCTCAAGGATTGGGTTTTGCCATTCCGATCGATCGCGCTCAACAAATTGCCGAGCAATTAGCCACAACAGGTAAAGCTGAACATCCTTATCTGGGGGTTCGGATGTTGAGTATTACTCCCGAAGTCAAGGCCGAATTTAATAAAAATCCTAACCCTAAATTGAAGCTGACTGAAGATAAAGGCGTGTTAGTTTTGGGAGTTGCGAAAGATTCTCCGGCGGCACAAGCTGGAGTTAGTATTGCTGATGTGATCAAGAAAATTAATGGTCAAGAAGTCAGCGATGCTGGCAGCGTACAGCAAATTGTGGAGAAAAGTAAAGTTGGTAGCGATATGCAGCTTGAGGTGATTCGTGGTGGAAAACCTGTAACTGTGGCTGTGAAAGCTGGTGCTTTTCCAGCGAATCAGAAGCAGCAGTAGAAGCTAAAACGATAGAATGATTAAAGCCCCGACTTATTGAAGAAGTTGGGGCTTTAATTATTCTACTCGGCGGTTGAAACCTGTTGACCTCAAATTCGTATGTGGCGAAGCGCCTGTCATACGAATTCGAGGTCAAACTACACAAACAAAGTCAGCCTCCGCGGACTAAGAAAGGATATTTAAGCCGGATTTGGTATAATTTATAATTATTTCTATTGGTTATTAAAGGGTAGAAACATGGCTCACCTTAATCGGCGGCGTCCTGAAAACATCAGTGGTAATTTTTATGTAGATAGTACCTGTATTGACTGCGATACTTGTCGGTGGATGGCACCGTCCGTATTCGGTCAAGCGGGAGAACAGTCGGCGGTTTACCAGCAGCCAACTGATGATATAGCAGAAAGGCGATCGCTCGCAGCTCTGTTGTCTTGTCCCACAAGTTCGATCGGCACTGTTGACAAACCTAAAAACATCAAAGAAGTTCAGCAGAGTTTACCCGCACTCGTCACAGAAAACATCTACCACTGCGGCTATCATTCAGAGAAATCCTACGGCGCAGCTAGCTATTTAATTGTCCGTCCAGAAGGAAACATTTTAGTTGATTCTCCTCGTTTTGTGCCGCCGTTAGTTAAAAATATCGAAGCAATGGGCGGCATTCGCTATCTGTACTTGACTCACCGCGACGACGTAGCAGATCATCAAAAGTACCGCAAGCATTTTGGGTGCGATCGCATTTTGCATACTGATGAAATTAATGCGGATACTCGCAGTGTAGAAATTCAATTGTCTGGAAATGAACTGCATCAAATAGCAGATGATTTATTGATTATTTCTGTCCCAGGTCACACGAAAGGTCACACAGTTTTACTTTACAATAATAAGTTTTTGTTTAGTGGCGATCATCTGGCTTGGTCGGACAATTTGCAGCAGTTAGTTGGCTTTCCCGAAGTGTGTTGGTATTCTTGGCCGGAACAAATCAAATCTATGCGAAACTTGGCTAATTATGACTTTGAGTGGGTGTTGCCGGGACACGGCCGCAGGTATAATGCTGACAGAGAAACAATGAGGAATCAAATGCAGAAGTGTATTGCTTGGATGGTTGATGCTTAATCAGATGTAAGATTTGAGACTCTCGGGTGTTCCGTACTGAGTGTGCTAATTTATCTGAAATTAATGGCATAAATTTTCACACAGCAAGGATTAGCGATATTTTGCCGTTTTCGCCCAATTCATTAACAAAACACCGCTGCTAACCAGCAGGATAGAAAGCCACTGTTGCAGCTTGAGAACATCACCCAAAATCAGTCCAGCTAAAACAGCCGTTACCGCATTGCCACTGGAACCAATGATTGCCACGGATGCGGCACCAATCTGTTGAATGCCAAAATTGTTGAATAAATAGCCGGATAACGTCGCTAAACTCAGCAATGCTCCCATCCACAATAAACCCAGATTAAACTGTATCGTTCCAGAAACAATGGCAACCGCAATGAGCGCAATCCACTCCACCGAAAAGATGAGACCTGTGAAAGTCGCAGGATTGACTTTCGTAAAGCAATACTGGGCAATAATGCCTTCCATTGCAAATACAACGCCTGAAAACATTGCTTCCATAATGCCAATCAAGTCAGTTTTAAATGCTGCATTGGGGGCACTAAATGTCAACCAGATGCAACCTGCGTAAATTAACCCGATCGCGACCCATTGGTGCCAGGAGGGACGATCGCCAAACAAGCGCCAAGCCAGCAGCGTTGTAATGGTTGGATAGATAAAAAACAGCGTGACCGCCGTTGCGGGTCCAACATTGGCGATCGCCAGATAAATACTGGTTTGAGAGAGGAACAACAACAAGCCTGCGGTGATGATTCGCAATTGCAGCGGGCGATCGCGTCCGGTGACCAACTGACGCGCTTCCGTCCAGGCATCTCGTTTGATCGCTGGCAGAAGCATCCACAAAATTGGCACAACAAATGTAACCCGCAGTAGCAAAACCAGCAGAGAAACTTGCAGCTTATTTGCATCCGGGGAGATGTACCCACCTAACTGAAATAGTCCACCCAAGACAGGGATGACTTTGGGTGACTGGGCAATTCTGGCGATCACGTTCTGCAACGATAATGCGAAGGTTGCCACCAACACAAAACTAAATCCGCGCCACCATTGGGCAGCATTTTGTGGCAAAGGCGAAAGTGATGCCATATAATCCCCTAATTTACGATCCGTAGTTTACAAATTGTGAACGCATCTCAGCGTTACACCGACTAATAGAAATAATCCCATGCCCAAAGGATACCCAAGAAAGATATAAGTACCCTGTTTTGCGAACTATCGCTCTTTTGTCGTCATTCTGATGATAGTATCCCACATTCCGCACGCCCCAAAGGGCATCGTACACTGCTTGAGTGGACTGTACCTAAAAATCAATCTCGAATACGAATCTTAATCCACACGTACCGTATGACCCTAGAGATGTGACGATTAAATGTATAGCGTTTCTTAGATAGATGAGGTATGCAATAAGGCTTGAAAGCCTTGATATTCAGGGAATTTCGTGCACCTCATTTTTACAATAAATACTATATTAACCCTTCGGAATAGCAACCAAAGTGATAGAATTAGCAGGGTAAGTTGCCCCAAATCCAGCGGTGCTGACACCCAAATCATCCTGACGGACGATCGCCCGCAAATTCGCCTCGCTGTAAGTGTAAACTTGAGCTTTACCCGCCGCTTGAAATCCTTTCAAACTTAGGTTGCTGGTCAAATTTTTGTTGGTTTTATTAATAATCATCAGTGTGAGAGTACCATCATTGGTGCGATCGGCTCCATAGATTGCCAATAGTCCCTGGTCTGTGCTGTGCGATCGCACCCAAGTATCGCCATACTTACCGCCCTTGCCATCATAATTCATGTACATTCGGAAGGTATAAGCCGTCGGCTCCGAGGACTTAGGAGACCCCCACAGCGTCGCTAAATCGACTTGTTCTCGCCCAAAAATCCCCAGGATGTCGGCTTGAGTCAACGCGCCGTTCATCGACTCCAAACCGCCCCAATTGTATTCAGTAATTGCCAGCTTTGTACCTGGGTAATCTTCCTTAATCCACTGTCGAAACCGGGGAATAATTGTTAGCGGTGGATTCGATTTACCAATCCAACTTTCATCCGTGTAAGTGCTGTCCCAGAGAGAACGAGTCGATCGCAGTCGCAGCGCTTGGATTTTGGCATCACCTGCGGGACAATTGGCCAAACAGGTATCGTCCGCCGCCGGATAGTAGTGTTCGTCGAAATAGTCGAGAATCCGAACACCTTTCTGCTGTTCGTAAGCGCGCATTTGTTGCAAGTACCACCGCGCAAACCAGACACCGCCGTGTTTTTGGCGATCGCCTTTTACGAGAGAGTCTACATACACTGGCCAGCCAAAATCCGACGGGCCAAGTACCTTAGCAGTAGGATCGGTGGCTTTTACCATTGAAGCGTATTCGTAAGTGCGATCGCGCAATTCATCGTAACTCGTCGCTTCTGGATGAACATCGCGGTGAGTATTTCCCCAGCCGCTTGGTTCGTTGTCCATTTGATAAATTTGCACGCCGCCGTTAGCAGCGGTACCGTGGGTTTTAACTAAGTGTTGAACCCACGGTTTTTGAAATGCTGGATTGCTAACAACGCTGACATCGAGGCGATTATTGTCAGTTATCAAAGTGCCATCTGGACGCTTCCCATTGCCGCACTTATCACCTTCTGGAAAGATATAAGGATTGGTTTTTTCTTGCGGCCCATATTTGGATACTCTAAAGCCGCAGTTCCAGATGCTCAATTTATTTACATAGCCAATCATCGGAATAGTAACGATGCTTTTACTGCTGTTTTTGCGGTTTGTTTTGACAATTTTATCTATAGAATCGCCGGGAATAGGATTTTTATTGTCGCCACCACCCACGAAAAAAAAGTCGTCACCACTGTTGGAGGAATCGACTAACCAATTGTAGCGACTGGTGTGATTTGCGCCCCAGCGTTCCACTGGAATTCGCAATTCTTGCGCTAGGGCCGGATCTAGGGCATAATCATTCATACCATAGATGTCGGGGCTGATCGAATGGCGATCGGCTGTAACATCAACAGATAGGGTGGGATTGGCTGTTTGGGCTATACTATTTTTGATATAAGCTGTTGTTACGGCGATCGCGAAAGCGGCGATTAAACCCAACGAAAATAGGACTAGCCAACGAGGTTTATTTTCGGGAGACTGCAACAAAAATCGTGGATTCATTAATTTTATGATATAATGTTTAATAAAGCTTGTTTAAATTCTGCTGCACTTTTGTAATAAATTTCAGGATTGTCGATTAAAGCGCGATCGATAACTGCGGCTAGCGGTTGAGGAATCGAGGAAGTGCGATCGTGAATCGGAACCGCATCATTATCCAACACAGCACGAAACGGGTCTAATCCCACAAAATTGCGAGGCGAATATCCCGTAATCATCACATACAAACAAGCAGCCGCCGCCCAAACATCAACCTCCGGCTTAGCATACTTATAATCAAGTACTTGCTGTCGCGGCATAAAACACGGCGTACCCACTTGAGAACCCGTCATCGTTTGACCACTTAAACCCGCTTGATCGAAAGCCTTTGCTAATCCATAATCCCCAATCTTAGCAACTTGTTTCCCGCCAATATTCGCCAGAAAAATATTCCCCGGCTTCAAATCCCGGTGAATCAAACCCCGTCCCTTTGCAAAACTACCATCAGCCAATCTGACATTCGGAATTTCCGCATTATGCGTGTAAGTCAAACCATCTAAAACTTGTACAATAATAGCTACAGATTCAGCGATCGGCAAAGTGCTGACACCGCGTTTTTTCATCAAATCAACAACGCTACCACCCTCGCAGTATTCCATCGTAAAAAAAAAGGTTTCATCGGCATAACCCGACTCTTTAAATCCTACCACATGAGGATGTTTTAAACATTTAGTATTATCAACTTCCCGCAAAAACCAATTCACAGCCCGCTGATTCGCAGCAACCTTTGGTAACATCACCTTTAGCGCGACTTCTTCATTAGTTAGTTTATGTCGCGCCAAATAAACCAAACTAAAACCTCCCTTACCCAACTCCTTCAGTAAAACATAATCCCCCAGAACTCCAATATTATTTTCACCACCCACAGCTTTCAACAGAAAAGCTTGCAACATTTCCCACAAATTCGCTTGATTTGAGGGAACGATTGGGGGTGATTGTTGTTGGAGGTTTTTCACAATTTCCGGGTCAAGGGCAACACCAACTCGAAAAGAAGTATCGCTGAGTGTAAATTCATCTCCCTCCCCCAAATCATACTCTGGAAATTGAATTTGAGCAGCTTCTTCGGGAGTTTGATGGGCTTCTCGCTGACCGATTTTTTCACCGTTTACAAAAGTCCCATTTTTGCTACCAAAATCTCGCACGCGGATGTCGGGAGGATTGATATCTAGCAAGCAGTGATAGCGAGAAATCGTGCGATGTTTTTCGTCGTCGGGAATTTTGGGATAACAATCTTTGGCGCGGCCGATAATGCAAGTTGTGCGGGTATCAAAGCTGAATTCTTTGCCTTTGAGATTACCTGCGGTGATAGTGAGGGTAACTTTTGAACTCATTTCAATATATGATTGTGAAGGTGATACTTGGCTAAGCAAAACTAGCTACTTCTACAGAACGTTCTACCGCTACACTTTTACGCTGGCGTTTAATTCGATCGATTTCATGCAATGTTTCGGCTGTTAGGTAACTACTACCACAGTGAGGACAGCTTATTACCGGAATGTTTTCTATAACTAGCAAATCTTTGCCTTTACCGTAGGTTCTGGGAATTCGGCGAATTCGCACACCTTCTGTTCCGCAAATATCACATACCATTTACTAACACTCCTTTTGCTAACCTTTACCCTAATCAGTCGTAATATTTTATCGAACATTTGTCGTGCGCTTCTAGTTTTATAACTCTTGTATACTAGCCATAAAGTCTGTAGCTTTGAGAATTATAATACTTTGATAATCGCCCAAAGATAGTAAATATTTATCACCTGTCACAATATAATTTGCATTGGCAACTACACCACATTCTAGCACCATATCATCGTCAGGATCGGCACACATACCTTTCAGGCTATTGGTAATATTCACTAGCTGAGAATAATCGAGTACCTGATCGGTAGTTGATTGAGCATCCTGGGGCGAATAGTCAAATTTTGAGAGCAGTTTTTCTTGAAATTCATCAAGAATTTCTCTGCAAGTTACAGATTGTATTAAACCATCCTTGGCAAGTTGTAGACACCGATAGGGATTACTTCTCTGTGATAAAGTGGCAGAAATTAAAATATTCGTATCGAATACGACTATAGATAACATGATTAAGCTTCGTGTAAAACATCGTTAATAAATTCTTCGCGTTCTTCTTCAGTCATAGTATCCCAATCTTTTCCGCGCTTCCAGCAGGCCATTCGTGCGTTTGCTTCGCTATCTTTAGTAAAGTTACTTAACCAGCCCCACTTGTTTTTTAGTAAAAACTCACATAATTCTGCTTGTTTTTCGCTAGGAAGTTGTTGGACTAATTCTAGGAGTTGTGTATAGGTTAAAGACAATGCTAATGTTGTCATCGATTCACCTCTCAGTAAAATCTGCTTTTTCAATATATCATAACACAAACAGCTATAGTCCAGGACGCATGGGCTTTCAGAAACCGGGTTTTTTACGACAATACTTTGTTGTAGCCCGCAAATTCAGTAAAAACCCGGTTTCTTTGGACGCAGTGGGTAAATCCTAGAATTCATAGCACATGGCTTAAACTTCAACATATTTGCATAAAGTCCTAGCTTCGGGAATAGACGTACCAGATTGACGCAACTCTTCTAAATAACAAACTATTGCTGCTTTAATTTGCTGTTCAGCTTCTTCGATAGTTGCACCTGTTGCTACACATCCTGGTAAATCTGGAACATAAGCAGAATAATTGCTTTCTGCTCTCTCAATCGCAATAGCATAACGTATAATCCTACTTTGATTATCTGCTTTTGCATCTGTTAGGACAATAGAGCCTACCGAGGTTAATTCCCATCTGTCGCGAGGTGAATTTGTTTCTACATATCGTTTAACCAAACCATCAACAGCAAGTTTTTTCAAGACAACCATCATGTCAGGTTCTCGCGGTACATCTCGGCGGGAAAGTGCATTGGCGAGTTCGTACCAACTCCATTTTCCTTGACCTTTAGCTACTAATTCTAGCAAGACTAATTCAAGGTGAGTTAATTGAGTTAGGTTTTTCATAAAAAGTCCTCTACGCTAGGATGAAATAAAACGCCGAATCCTTCTTTTAGTTTATAGTCTTCAAGGGTAGCTGTGTGAGCGTTGTTCCAGAGTTCATAAGCCTCATCCGGGTTTGTTGGTTGTCCTGTTGGATAGCCTAGTTTTTTATACCTCAAATACTCGCGTAACTCGTGAGTATAGAAGCGCCAATCAACAGGCTCAGCGACAAGGGTTTTGGTGACAATACTTCTTAACCTTTCTACCATTCTTAGCTCAGCTTCACCAACTGGATTAAATCTGCGAACATGAGCTTCAACTAAGGAAACGCCTTTATCAGTAATTTTCACATTTTGATAAGATAAGTTGAGAATCTTTCCGCCAGCTTTTGAGGGATTGAAAGGTCTGCCACTTATTGCACCTTTGTCTATCATTTGTAATTATGAACTTACACTAGGCAAATACGGCGGCTACGGCTTTCGGTAATGCGATGGGTACAAAATATGCAACTGGATACAAATCATCTTCGCCAGATTGATCAATCACTCGGATCAATTGATGTTCCCAGCGCGATTATCCGGGATTATTTGATAGATTTTTCGCACTTCCAATGATGCTGGATAGTCTTGATTGTTGATGCAAACTACAAATTTTGTTTCTAAGTTATGGAGTTTGGAGGCTGTTGGTGGGGAGGTAGAAACCGGGTTTCTTCCTGAATCTGGGTGATGATACATAAATTATCGCAGAAACCCGGTTTCTGAGATTGATTTTACTTTGATTATTTGCTCGTTATGTCCCGACAACCCCGTCGGAAATGTAGACAGGGCATGGCTTCGTGGTTTTGGGCTTTGTTGTAAATCTTGATGAAATCCTGAAACGCTTAGATGTTACACTTTGCAAGTCTCGACGCGAGAGAAGAACCACCACATCCAACCACTCCCCCTCACCTCTCCAGCTTTTGAGCGACACCAAGCTGCCGGGAGGTGAGCTTCTGGTGCTTTCTCTGAAAAAGTGAGGTCGGTGTAGTACAGGCATTGGTTGTTTTTTATCCAGCCTACACGCTCGCAAAAATTCTCCCATGCTTTCTCATGATATTTCCTAGTTCCCCCCAAACTTGAATAGATGCGCTTCTGCACCGAAAAGCCGAAGCGTCCATCGCTGTATTTTAACCAAAGTTGGTCAATGGTTCGCAAGTCTTCACAAGGAAATTTTTCAATACTTTCTGGCTCCAGCCATCCTTCTTGCTCCCTACCCCCCACCTTCAACATCACTCTCGCCGTTTCCTCATCGGCTTCTTGCCACTTTTTGGCAGCTAATAAATCACGCAAGTTTATATAATCCATACCCACGGCTGAAACCAGCGGCGTAGTATCAGCAGCCACCTGTTTTGGCGGCGTTTCAAAAGATTTTTGTGCTGGCTGAGGGCTAGCTTTTGGTGATGGAAATACCACTGGTTTCGGTATCAGCAAATCCAACCATTCCTGCACCGACTGCGGGCGATTTTGCGGTTCCAACTCCATCCCTTTCATAATCGCCGCATTCACCCTGTCGCTAATCTCTGAATTGAATTGCTTTGGCGGAGTTAAAGGAATATTTTGCTTCCTGAATTGCGAGGGAAAGGGCAACTCACCAGTCAACATGACATAAAGGGTTGCTGCTAGGGAATAAACATCTGTATAAGCACCGAGTTCGGCGCGTTTTTCTAATAATTCAATGGGTGCATAACACTCAGTCCCGGAATTGCTATTTGTCCTCAATTTCCCCGGCGCTGTCACTTGGCGCGCCAAGCCGAAATCAATCAAAACTGCTTCAAAACCCCGTTTTCTGAGCATAACATTTTGGGGTTTAATATCGAGATGAGTAAATTTTTGCTGGTGCACAAAACTCAGAGCACTTCCGACTTGTTGAATCATTGGCAAAGCTTTCGCTTCGGACAAAATACCGTTATCTTCAAGATATTCAGCTAAATTAGTGCCGTCGATTAATTCCATTACCATGCACCACAATTCGATATTTCCTGCCATTTCGGGAAATACTTCGTAAACTTGGACGACGTGGGGATGACTGCATCTGGCTAAAGATAAGGCTTCGTTGACAAATTTGGTTTGGTATTCGCGAAAGTTTGGCTTACCTTGAACGTTGGCGTTTAGGGTTTTGATGGCGACTACTTTGCCTTCTTTGGGGTTTTGGGCGCGGTAGGTGACACCGAATCCGCCGCCGCCGAGGATGGCTTCGATGATGTATTTGCCGTTGTGGATTTGTTGTCCGGGCTGCCAGTGCCTCATAGCGGGTTTGTGGGGAGGGAGAGGATGGTTTTGATTATAGCTGAGATGGGGAAATTTTGTTGAGGCTTTGGGTGAAGTTGAGAAACCGGGTTTTTTCGGAGTTTTTGGGTTGTGATTGGGTATTGTCGCAAAAACCCGGTTTCTTGAGGCTTTGGGTGAGGTTGATTTCAGCATCTATCAAACCCGGAGATCCCCCCTAGCCAAGAGGGCGGGCACGGGGGCACCGCCCCTACAAGGGGGGGACTAGAAGCGTTCTTAAAGTCCCCCTTCTTAAGGGGGATTTAGGGGGATCTAGACTCGGAGCAAAACGAGGTTTACATGGATTTCAATCTTAAGTGTAAGCTTCCATTGGCAAACAAGAACAGACAAAATTACGATCGCCAAAAGCATTATCTATCCTTCCCACCGCCGGCCAAAACTTATGTTCGCGAGTCCAAGGAGTCGGATAAGCGGCTTGGGCGCGAGTATAAGGATGATTCCACTCATCAACCATCAGCGATTCTGCGGTGTGAGGTGCATTTTTCAAGACGTTATTTTGCGCGTCAACATTGCCTTTTTCAATCTCCGCAATTTCGGCCCGAATCGCAATCATCGCATCGCAAAAACGGTCTAATTCCTGCTTCGATTCGCTTTCCGTCGGTTCCACCATCACCGTACCGGCAACGGGCCAAGAAACTGTCGGCGCGTGATAGCCATAATCCATCAACCGTTTGGCAATATCATCGACTTCAATACCTGCGGTTTTCTTGAGAAGTCGCAAATCCAGAATGCACTCATGGGCTACTAAGCCCGATTTCCCTTTGTACAAAACCGGATAATAAGATTCTAACCGTTTTGCCATGTAATTCGCATTCAGAATTGCTACTTTTGTCGCGTCAGTTAAACCAACTCCTCCCATCATCCGAATGTACATCCAAGAAATAGTCAAAATGCTGGCACTTCCCCAAGGTGCGGCGGAAACAGCACCAACTGATGTTTCTTGACTGTTCGCTGTTGACTGTTCACTGTTGACTGTTCGCTGTTGACTGTTAAGAACAGAATGACTGGGCAAAAATTCTACTAAATGAGGCATTACCCCGATCGGCCCCATTCCTGGGCCGCCGCCACCGTGAGGAATGCAGAAAGTTTTGTGCAAATTTAAGTGACAAACATCAGCACCAAAATCACCGGGGCGGCACAAACCAACTTGAGCATTCATATTTGCGCCGTCCATATAAACCTGTCCGCCGGCTTGATGCACAATCTCGCAAATTTCTGTAATTTCTGCTTCAAAAACGCCGTGGGTAGATGGATATGTCACCATCAAAGCCGCCAGTTCATTTTTGTGTTTTTCGGCTTTTTTGTGCAAGTCAGAGACATCAATATTGCCCTGAGAATCGCAATCAACCGCAACTACTTTCATTCCCGCCATCACCGCGCTAGCTGGATTTGTGCCGTGGGCTGACTGGGGAATTAAACAAATATTCCGGTGAGATTCGCCGCGATGTTCGTGGTGTTGGCGGATTACTAACAAACCTGCATATTCACCTTGGGAACCAGCGTTTGGTTGCAAAGAAATTCCGGCAAAACCGGTGATTTCTGCCAGCCATTGTTCGAGTTGCACGAACATCATTTGATAGCCGCGGGTTTGATGGCTGGGTGCGAAGGGGTGAATTTTGCTAAATTCTGGCCAACTCACGGGTAGCATTTCGGCTGTTGCATTCAATTTCATCGTACAGGAACCCAAGGGAATCATCGATGTATTCAGTGACAAATCCTTGGCTTCCAATCGGTGCATATAGCGCAAAAGTTCGGTTTCTGAGTGGTAGCTGTTGAAAACTGGATGGGTGAGATAGCTGCTGGTGCGATCGCAAAAATCAGGTAACATCAAATATGAACTCAATGCCTCTGCATCTAGCGGAATGTTGAGAGCATTCTGCCCGTCAGCCCTGATATAGTCTTTGTTCTGCGCAAAAATTTCCCACAACTCTTGCACCTCTTCAACGCTGACAGTTTCATCTAAAGTGATTCCGACTGTCGAATCGTCAAAAACTCGGAGATTAATTTTGTGAACTTGAGCAGTTGCTAAAATTTCTGAAAGGGACTTGTCTCCCAATTCTACCCGCAGAGTATCGAAGAAAGGTCGATCGCCAATTTTGTATCCGAAACTTCTTAAACCGGAGGCCAAAAGTGCAGTTAAAGTCCGTACTTTTTCAGCAATGTCTTGCAGTCCAGACGGGCCGTGATAAACAGCATACATACCCGCCATCACAGCTAGCAAAACTTGAGCAGTACAAATATTGCTAGTTGCTTTTTCGCGGCGGATGTGCTGTTCGCGAGTTTGCAATGCCAAGCGTAAAGCAGATTTGCCGTTAGCATCTTTGGAAACACCAACAATTCGCCCTGGAACTTGGCGTTTAAACTCCTCTCGCGTGGCGAAATAGGCTGCGTGAGGCCCTCCGAATCCCAGGGGAATTCCGAAGCGCTGGGTGCTTCCTACGGCTATGTCAGCGCCAAATTCGCCTGGGGGTTTGAGCACGCAAAGGCTCAAAATGTCGGCGGCAACTGTGACTAATGCACCGACTTCGTGAGCCGATCGAATAAAATCGGTATAGTCGTAAATTGCGCCGTCTGTGGCGGGGTATTGTAGCAGGGCACCGAAGATTGTACGATCGAACTCAAAGCTTTGATGGTCGCCCACAATCACTTCAATTCCCAGGGGCTTAGCGCGAGTTTGCACGACTTCAATAGTTTGAGGATGGCAATCTTGAGCCACAAAAAAGGCTTTTCCCTTATTCTTAGAGACACCGTAACTCACCGCCATCGCTTCGGCTGCTGCTGTTCCTTCATCCAGCAAAGAAGCGTTGGCAATTTCCAAACCCGTGAGATCAACAATCATGGTTTGGAAATTCAGCAAAGCTTCCAATCGCCCTTGGGCAATTTCGGCTTGGTAGGGAGTGTAAGCTGTATACCAGCCTGGATTTTCGAGGATATTCCGCCCGATGACTGGGGGAGTGATGCAGTCGTGATATCCTGTGCCAATGTACGATCGAAATACCTGATTTTTTGAGGCAATTTCTTTCAATTCTGCCAAAGCGCTGTACTCGCTTTTGGCTGTGGGAAGTTGTAGGGGTTCAGAAATCCGAATCGCCGCCGGAACCGTTTTGTCAATCAAATCATCAAGGCTATCGATGCCCAAAACATCGAGCATTTCCTGGATTTCCGTGGGTGTCGGGCCAATGTGCCGGCGCGCAAAACCATCGATGGCCGAAAGATTTTGCTGCTGATTGGGTTCAAGTTGAGTGCTGTAGAGTACCAAGGCGGATTCTCCTGAATAGACTTTTGCTTATTTATTTTGTAACATTTTGCAAAGGAAACCAGGAAGATTTTCTGCGTCTATCAAAGTCCGACAGTACGACAGGGGTTGAAACCCCTGTCTCATAGCTAAAGTCGTCTGAAGACGACTGTAGATTAAGGCGCACTTATCGCAACTCCCCGCGCAACTGGTTAGTATTTCAGTCGTCTTTAGACGACTTGTGCTATTAGCCAGGGGTTTCAACCCCTGGCGGAGTGTGGAATTATCAACGAGCCCTATTCCCTGTTCCCTATTCCCTATTCCCCTTCGACCATTTTGCGATACTCCTCGACTGACAAAGCGTCATCTGTTTCGCTGGGATTATCAACGCGCACTTTCAGCAGCCACCCAGCGCCATAGGCATCTTCCGCTAAATTCTCGGGAGATTCTACAATGGCATCATTCCGTTCGACGACAGTGCCGGTAACGGGCGCTTTCAAGTCTTCAACGGCTTTCACTGACTCGACTGTACCGAAAGCTTCGCCTTTTTCCAACCCTGCACCCACTTCGGGCAAATCTAGAAACACGATATCGCCGAGTTGGTCAACTGCAAAGGCACTAATGCCGATCGTGGCAATTTCGCCTTCGAGTCGGATGTATTCGTGAGTGTCCAGGTATTTCAAGTCATCGGGGTATTGTAGTGCCATGTCTTTTCTCGCAATGAATAAAGTATCAATTAAATCTTATTAAATGACGCACCTTACAACTTGATGCAATTTTGCTGAAATTCGTAAGGTGCGTCAGTCAGAGTTTTTTATAGGCGGCGAAGATGATTCTATCTGACGCACCCTACAAGCTTTCACTAGGTCGATTGGGCGATCGATAAAATGGTTTTTTGACCACGCTGGCCGGATAGTTTTTGCCGCGAATTTCGACTTCTAATTGCTGACCGATTTTAGCTAATTTTGTGGGAACATAGGCAAGTGCGATCGGCTTATTCAACGTCGGCGATAATGTACCGCTAGTAACTTCTCCTACTTTTTCGTTTTCAAATATTACCGGATAGCCGTGACGAGCAATGTGCCGCCCCTGCATTTCTAACCCTACCAACCGCTTCGATACTCCCGTTGCTTTCTGCTGTTCCAGAACCTCCCGCCCAATAAAATCGCCTTTGGTATCGAGGTGAACAACCCAACCCAATCCGGCTTCTAAAGGTGTGGTATTATAGTCAATATCTTGACCGTAAAGTGCCATTGCCGCTTCTAAACGCAAGGTGTCTCTCGCACCCAAACCGCAGGGTACAACGCCAGCAGCTAATAGTTTTTGCCACAGTTCTTTTCCAACTTGAGCATCGACCATGATCTCAAAGCCGTCTTCGCCTGTATATCCTGTTCTAGCGATAAAACTTGGCTGTCCCAATAGGTTTGTTTCGATGTGACCGAAAGCTTTAATTTGTGCGAGGTTGTCTTCCACAAAAGGCTGGAGATAATTAACAGCTTGCGGCCCTTGAATTGCGATTAAAACTTTTTCTGATGAAATGTCTGTAAAACTTACAGTGCTTAATTCTAAATGAGCTGCGATCCAAGCTTTATCTCGGATGCGAGTGGCAGCGTTGACAATGATTACTGCACGTTCTTCCCTAGTGGTGCAGTCGGGTTCTTGGTAGTAGAAAATAATGTCGTCTAAGATGCAGCCTTTGGCATTTAACAATACTGTATATTGAGCTTGACCTGGTTGCAGACGACTCAAGTCGGAGGGTACTAAGGGTTGAAATTTTTCTCTTAATTGTTTCCCTCTCAAACCAAATTTTCCCATGTGGGAAATGTCGAACATTCCTGCTTGCTGGCGTACTGCTTGATGTTCGCTACTGATGCCTGCATATTGCACCGCCATCTCCCACCCGGAAAATGGCACCATTCGACCTTTGATCTCTAATGATAGGTCGTACAGAGGCGATCGGGCAAGCTGGCTCGGCTTCTCTGGATTGCTGGGTTCAGTTGACTTTGCCACAGGTAGCCCCTTTTTTTTGCAGATAGACTGTTTTGATTTTACGGGAAAATTGGTTTTCTTGATGCGAAAGGCCCGATCGAACTTAAGGATGCGATCGGTACTGTTTAGGTACAAATCAGGATACGGCAGTGCCCTTTCCCTAGTCTATGTTTATGGAGAATAGCGGGCTCGAACCGCTGACCCCTACAATGCCATTGTAGTGCTCTACCAACTGAGCTAATTCCCCTTTCTTTTCGCGCTCTCAATCATGCCTTAACATACCAATATTTGTCAAGCGTTTTTCTAAAATTAGTTTTTAGCCTTGGATTGACAAGGCTTTTGCCTTTTCTCAAAAAAGTTATCCTCACTTAAAGGCAATTGTCAATTCCTACTCGATTATTGGTACAGATGTTGGGATATTTCGGTTAAATGGCTTAAACAAGACCCCATGAGGAAGTAGACGACTACCAGGGCTGCGGCTGAGGCCGCAACTAGAGTGCCAGCTAGCATTAGTGAAAATTCCCGTTGCTCGATCGCCTCCTGCATTAAGTGCAAAGACCAGGCAATTAGGGCAACGTCAATTATTAAAATAGAAACCAGCATAAGTTACGATTTGTAACAGCGTACCCATTGTAACAAAACTTTTGGTTAAGTGCCGATCGGCTTATACCTATTTAAGTATTGCTGTAAAACGCCCAGGGAGCAGCGGAAGGCTACTGATAAAAAATGATAGCTTTTCTTGATAATTACGATATGCAAAGTAAATGAGAGCTAACTCTGCTTTTTGGGGGCAGTTGTACGATCAAAGCGGGCGATTCACGATCGGGATAGCTGCGCTTCACACGCTTTTTTGAGGGGTTCGGGTGCGATCGACCGTTTTGAGTAAGCTGTCGCGCATTTAAATTGTATATTCAGGGCGGGAGATCCCGCCCACCCCACAAGAGTTTTATTTTTTTACATAGAATTTAAATGCAGAACAGCTTACTAACAAGTTTGAGGCGATGGTAGTTGGATACTGCAAATATGTCCCCATCGAAACTCCGCTGATACTAATGCCAAAAGCTCAGGTTTCGATCGCATCTTTGGGAAATAAATCGGCTCATCAAAAATTTATTCCTAGCGAGGCAGATAAACATTGTATCGTTTTTCCTTTAAAAATAATTGGAATTGACTAAATTGCGATCGTTTAATAAGCTAAATGGTTGGACGAGCGATCGCACTTCCAAACATCCGCAGCAAATAAGGTCGATCGCACTTTTTAATCAAAACAATCCGCATCACAACCCAGGAAAGCTTAGCAACCTCAACAATTAAAGCGATCGCAACCGCAGTCAACAACCAAAAACCAGTTTAATTCCGAGTTTAGTTTAATACAGGATTCATCCTTTAGAAAGATGCATCCAACCAAAACATTTCGTTACATTACCAGCAAAGTAATGAGTTGCCGATTCCCATGAAAAATATTCCCGACCAAATTTCAGACATCAAAGAAAAACTTCCCGATCTTACTCCTACCCCTCCTGGTTTAAAAGCCCAAGCATCCAGCTACGACCTCAAAACCCGCTTAGATTGGGGTGAACCAGCACTCACAATCATCGATGCCCGGGAGTTTGAAAGCTTTAACAAAAGCCGTATTACCGGCGCAGTACCGATGCCAATAGGCGAATTAGTCGATCGGGCAAAATCCAGCCTAGAACCCGTCCGCGACATCTACATCTACGGCGAAACCGACCAACAAACTGCCGAAGCCGCTAATCTTCTCCGCGCAGCAGGCTTTACAAAAGTAGCCGAACTAAAAGGTGGAGTTCCAGCTTGGAAAGCCATCGACGGCCCCATAGACGGCGTTATCGAACACGATAATCCCGGCCCCGACGCCTACAACGTTTTCTCTCGCTTGCAACAACACGCCAAAACCCAGAAAATTAAAAAATAACCTCAGCTTGGTGGCATAATTAGCCTACAAAATCTGACACTTAAGAAACCCGGTATCACAAAAGTTATATCAATTCCGGTTCCATCGGAATTAATATTACCCGACCGAAATCAGGACACGGCAGTGCCGTTTCCCTACAATAAATTACGGTAGGGAAACAGCACTGCTGTGTCCTCTATATTATTCCGGCACAGCCGGAATTGATATTACCGGGTTTCTCAATTAGAACTTCTACCAAATCCGTCTTAAACTTTATGAGACTTCGTTTGTGTACTAGCAGTTTTAGCCACCGACTCCGATCTTTCTGGCATCTAAATATACCTTAACTTCCCTCAAAATTTGCCGATTTCCATCAAAAGTAATCAGCTTAACTGCTTCCTCAAAAGAAACCCAAGCAGAATTTTGAACTTCCTCTGCTTGCAAAACAACCTCCCTCGATTTTACAAAAGCTACAAAATAAGTAACAGTCTTTTCAATTACCTCTCCCTCCTTAGCAAAGGAATAATGTTTCACAAAACTCGCAGTTTCTTTCTGAACAAAGGAATAATATTCTACAAAACTAGGCTGCTCAAGCACTTCATAATTGCGGATGCCAGTTTCCTCCTCCAATTCCCGCTTCGCCGTTAAGAGTGCAGATTCCCCCGGTTCTGCGTGACCTTTAGGAAATGCCCAATGTCCGGCTTGATGTTGAATCAACAAAAATAGAGTATCAGGTTCACTCAAAGAAATTGGCACAATTCCAAAAGCTTCATCTTTCATATTTTTTTCTTGGCTATTACTATCAGGGTATTCTGTTCGACATCTAAATTGCATTTTTTGTGCGGGCTCTTAGGCCCACCCCACAAGAACTTTATAAAATTTTGACTGTGCAATTTAAATGCAGAACAGCTTATTCTGTTTTTGCAGGTGGGCCGACTTACAAGCCTAACCCCAACCGAGTCGGCTGTTCATAAACCCGTTTCAAAGTATTGATATCCCTCGCCGAAATAGCCGGAGGATTTCTCACTTGAGAAAAATAAAGTACATCACTTTCCATCAAACTGTGACCCCAAATTCCCAAAGCGTGTCCCAACTCGTGCCGCGCCGTCGCCGGAACATACTTACCCACTTGATTCGGATTCAAATAAACCGAAAACCGATGAGATAATATAGTTTTATCCCCATCCCGACGGGCGTACAATTCATAGGTAGCCTCTCCAGATCGCGATCGCAACTGCCCTTGCCGCAAAGGCGGAGCCTGACGTAAAATTCTAATATCAGCAACCTCCGAATTATCCACCACTTCCAAAGGCAAATAAACTCCCCATTCCCGGACAACACCCAACACAGCCTCTATCCAATCTTCAGAATGATTAATATTAACTGGACGCTCAATATATATCTGAATTGGAAACTTCGACCACAGTAAATGACCGACACTCGGTTGTTTAACCTGGTCAAAATAATCACCGCTATCTGAATCTTGCCAATTCACGAGCGTTGGTGGCAAAGGGTGAACCTGTGGGGGTGGCCAACTATCGGGCAGAGGAGGAGAACTCGCAGCAGGAGTATTAACCTGAGTAAAAATTATCAGGCTAAAACAACAACATAAAGCCAATAAAAACAGTGTCCAAAATTTTCTTTTAACTTGCCACAATGACATTTTTGCAACCGCAGTTAAATCTCATATGTTTCACCATTTTGTAGAGCAGGCTCTCCGGCCTGTTCCACAAAGAATGAATTTGATTGTGGCATGGGCATCTTGCCCGTGAGCTATCTGTGCCTAATACTATAACTTAGGAGTCAACCAACCAGCACTCAAAATTACAGTCAAACCCATAAAAACAATAGCCAAACCCCAAGTAATTCGGTTAAGAGATGTCTCGGCACTCTTGGCGCTGGTAAACAATTGAGCTTGTCCGCCAATTCCTCCAATGCCATCGCCTTTAGGACTGTGCAGCAACACAAGAACTACAAGTCCTAAAGCAGACACAGACCAGATAACTTGTAAAACAGAAAGAATATTCATAAATTGTGGGTAATTTGTAACTGGTAATTAATTATCATATCAAATCCGGTCGATCGCGCACAATCTCCTCCGGGACACGCTAACACAATTTGTGTAGGGACACGGCAGTGCCGTGTCCCTACCTTTAGCTGTGTCCCTACTGCTGCGTTCCTGCTACAACCGGACTCGCACCGGACTGCGATTGGCCCGAACTTCAAAATTAGCGGGTTCAATCATAGAATGTCCCGTCATTTCCGGGGGCTGAGGCAACCTCAACAGCTCCAAAATCGTCGGTGCAATATCGGCCAAACAACCGTCCGCCCTCAAAGGAACATCGGTTCCGTGAACCGGAATCTTCAGACCTTCGCCTTCGACTAGAATAAACGGAACGGGATTAGTAGTGTGAGCCGTCCAAGGATTCCTGTTCTCGTCGAACATCTGCTCAGCATTGCCGTGGTCAGCAATAATAATAGCTGTTCCGCCAGCTTTGGTAACGCCAGTGACCAGCCGCCCCAGACATTTGTCTACAGTTTCGATCGCAATTATCGTCGCATCTATCATCCCGGTATGACCAACCATATCGGGATTAGCGTAGTTAATCACCACAAACGAATAAATGCCCTTCTCAATAGCCGCTAGCGCCCCATCCGTTACCTCAGCCGCCGACATTTCCGGCGCCTCATCGTAGGTAGCCACCATCGGACTCTGCACCATTTCGCGGTCTTCCCCCTCAAAAGGCTCTTCCAGACCCCCATTAAAAAAATAAGTCACGTGAGCGTACTTTTCAGTTTCCGCCGTCCGCAACTGCCGCAAACCGTGCTTAGAAATCACCTCGCCCAGAATATTGTTCAAATTCTGCGGTTCAAAAGCCACTAAAACCGACGACAACTTGGGATCGTACTGAGTAAAACTCGCAAACGTCAGCGGCTCAATTAACTGCCGTTCAAACCCTTTAAAATTGCGATCGACAAAAGCCTGAGTCAACTCTCTAGCCCTGTCCGGGCGAAAATTGAAAAAAATCATCCCATCGCCGGATGCCACCGCTCCGGGCGTAATCCGGGTCGGAATTGCAAACTCGTCGGTCACTCCTTCTGCATAGGAGGCCTGCAATACCTCAACTGCCGATCGACCATCAGGTGCGCCCTCAGTCGTCATCACCTCATAGGCCCGCTGCACCCGATCCCAGCGCTTGTCCCTATCCATCGCGTAATAGCGACCGCTGATGGTAGCAATCCGACCAACTCCTACCCGTTCGATATAACTTTCAATCTTGCCTAGAGCTTCGACACCCTCTTTCGGAGTAGTATCGCGGCCGTCTGTAATCGCGTGAATGCAAACCTGAGAAATTCCCTGTGCTTTTGCTAATTTCAGCAAACCCTGGATATGACTGAGATGGGAATGAACCCCGCCCTCGGAACAAAGACCTGTTAGGTGTAACTTGCCGTGACTGGCGCGGACTTTCTCGCAAAGCTTAACCAGCGCTGGATTGCTCAGCAAAGAACCATCTTCCACTGCATCGGAGATCCGCACTAACTCTTGAGGAACCACTCGACCTGCGCCTAGATTTAAGTGGCCAACTTCCGAGTTGCCCATTTGTCCGTCAGGAAGCCCGACCGCCCGACCCGATGTTTTAATCAGAGTTCTGGGATAGACTTCCCAGAGACTGTCCATCACGGGTGTTTTCGCTTGTGCGATCGCATTTCCGTCTTTTTCTTCACGATAACCCCAGCCGTCTAAAATAATCAGCACTACAGGAGATACAGACGCTTGTGCCATGCGAATACCTTAATTTACAATAATTAATTTCTCGATCGCCCTGACTTCCGAATTTTGCGGGACATCTTCTGCCAATCAGTTTACAGATTTTTTGCGCTGCGACTGAACAATACCAAGCACAATTCCTTCAGCCTCCACAATTTGGGAACTAATTTCCACCTGCTTGGCTTCTTGTTCAATTCATTGCCTTGCCTTGCCTTGAACGGTGAGTCCACAGTCGGGGACTGTTACGGAATTGACCAACAGACGCTGTGCTTTTGTAGCAGGAGTTTTAGAAATAGCTCGATTGCTCTTTAAACAATCAAAATAGTACCACACTTGGTGGCGTTTTGCTACTGCCTCAAGAAAGCAATTTAAGATCCTTGACTCGGCTGCGAATAAGTTTATCGGAATTGAGCAAAAATCCGTTTTTTAATCAGCTCACTTCTTTCAACGGACATAAAACTCGACAACATCTTTTTTAATTTTGACATCGTAATTCCCAAAGAAATCGTGACCGAGCAGACCAATTTCCATTTGTTTGGCGATCGCCACTTCGACATTTTTGATCTGAGCACCGCCGACACCGATCGACTGTACGCGCCCGATCGGGAACTCGACAACACTACCGTCCGCGATCCCCGCTCTCTCCGTGCGCACAGTCTTCACTCCCAGTGCAATAGCCATCCGTTGAGTAATCAAAGTGCCACTCGCCCCGGTATCGACAATCATGTCAAAAGTCTTGTTGCCGTTAAAAACCACATCAATCACGGGCGTCCCACCAGCGCGGCGCTTGATTTTAGCTTGAAATACCTTTTGATTACCAGATGGATTTATCGGCCCACTTGCCGGTGGTTGAGTACCAGGAGTTGATGGGCCTTTGCGAAACTGAGAGTACACATTGCCAGTTACTGCTCCCGAGTCTGCGGTTGAAGGGCGATCGATCTGCTGGAAACTCACATGAGACACCAGTGTCAGCACCTTAATTTCGGGCTGCTTGCTCACCGGGCTACGTAGGTTTTTTGTCAGTAAAGCCGGTTGCTTAATTGTTGAAAATATTGCCCGATCTGAATGAGAATGCACCGAGGGGCCACCCACCGAGCCAACTGCCGCCAAAACGACCACAGAAACAATGCCCGATCGCCCAATCCGTTTGAAAATCACTTTTGCCACCATAGGAATGCCTTTATTGATTAAATATGTGGAAGAAGCACCGCCATTGATATCGTAACCTGCTCTCGAAAACCCAGCGCCCGCTTCAACATCAAATTAAGAGTGAAAACTTGGCAATTTCAAAGCGATCGCATACCATCAAACACAGGTAAACTTAAGGCGGCAAATGGCAGCAACTACGCTTGCCATTTGGATCACTTAAAAGTCAAGCGTTTAGGGCGATCGGTAATGCGTAAACTTTTATATTTTGCAACTATAGGAATGCTGGCTTTCTCGATCGGGGGATGCGGCGGCGACGGGGGCGGCAACACAGCCAGTCCCACTCCTAGTCCTACTCTCAGTCCCGGTGCAGCATCTCCCGGCGCCACCGCCAACGCTCCCGGAACACCAGGGGCCGCGGCCACAAGTCCCACCCCAGCAGGTCAGACATTCCCCTCCCCCGTAGTAGCGGCGCAGCCCCCGGGCTTGATCCGACCTACAAACCCGGACGAACGTGCAAGACAAGCTCAATCAGACATTGAGACCAAAAAGACAGCACCAGGAGCTCCCTTAAACCGGACGGCAATTCCACAGACTCTGATTCCTGGCAAAGCAAACGACCCATTCTCAATCCTTCCCCCTCAACCGCTCAGAACCGACGGCGGGGCAACGGGTAACGAACTCCCCAACCTGCCAACCAGGCAAGTGCCAAATCTGCCCAAGCTACCAGACGAGAGAAACCCGCCTCAGTGGACGCCAGCACAGCGCCCAAGGACACCGGGCGGCGGCGAAACTGCCGAACTTCCCAAACCCCAAAGCCCAGCAGAGGTTTCCAGTCTTCCCAACCTGCCGTTGACCTCGATACCCCCCCAATGGAGGCCACCAATTTCAGCGCGTCCCCAACCAGCTCCCGGACGCCCCGCTGCTAGACCACGCCCCGGAACGAGACCAGCAGGCTCCCCAGACATAGCAGGATCTCCCGCATCTATACCCGGACTGCCCTCTATACCGGGCGTCCCAACAGGAATCACCGGACGGCAGCCAGCCGGCCCCGGACGCCCCGGAACGAGACCAGCAGGCTCCCCAGACATAGCAGGATCTCCCGCATCATCTATACCCGGAGTGCCCTCTATACCGGGCTTCCCAACAGGCACGACTCCAGGCCCCAGAGGGACACCGGGACGGCCGGGACGCCCCCCAGCGATCGCCGCTCGCCCCCCCGGCCCTCCCACAATTCCCAACATCGCTACCAGAGAACTGCCCGGTCTACCCAAACTGCCAGAATTAACTGCGCCCCCGTCGTGGCAAGACCCGAACCCACCACCCCCCCCACCTGCTCCCGCACCACCACCGCCTCCGCCTTCGACAGACAATGCCAAAGGAGTTGAAGTTAGTGGCGTAGTCAGAGTGGGTAATGACATACTGGTGATTGTCAAAGCACCTAATGAGCCAACAAGTCGATATATCAAAGTAGGACAGCGGATTGCCAGCGGGCAGGTGCTGATCAAACGAGTTGATTTCAAATCAGGAGCCGATCCGATTGTGGTTTTAGAAGAAAACGGTGTAGAGGTTTCTAAAATTGTGGGAGAAAAATCTCCCCGAGTTGCCCAGAACCCAGTTTAATGAAAAATTTACCTCAATCCTTACAACCAAAATTGAGAACAGTCATGCTTCGCTCAATTCAAAAACTCGGAATGCTGATGTTGGTTAGTTCGGGGGTAGGATGCCTCTCACTGGTAGCCAACATTCAGTCATCATTAGCAGCCCCAGCCGCAGATCAAAAGCGCCCTCCCGCTTGCGAAGGCTCTCCTCCTAACGGTCGAGTCAGGTGCAACTATGACAATGGCGACAATTATGAAGGCAATTTCGTCAACGGCAGACCCCAGGGACAAGGAGTATACGTATACTCCAAGGGCGATCGCTATGAAGGACAATTTCGCAACGGCGTACCCAACGGTCAAGGCGTATTTCTGTTCGCCAACGATGACCGCATGGTGGGAGAGTTCCGCAATGGTCTGATCGTTAGGGGAGAAGCTATTTTTGGCAATGGCGATCGCTACAGGGGAACATTTGAAATTGTTCAACAAGTTGGCGGCGGGGCTGCTAGCAGTCAGCCACACGGCCAAGGGCAATTTATCTTTGCTAGTGGCGATCGATACGCCGGACAGTTTTTCGCAGGAAACCCTTTTGGGCGGGGAGTCTTCACCCGCGCTGACGGCACCCGCTGCGATGGTCAGTTTTTTAACGACAAGCTAGACGGCAAGGGTAATTGCAGCTTCCCAAACGGCATTCGCTACGAAGGCGAATTGCGGAAGGGACTGCCTCACGGTAGGGGAATAATTACAGATGCTAAAGGCAGACGGTTTTCGGGAGAGTTTCGCGCAGGCAAGCGCGTTCAACCGTGAATCTAGTTTCTAAAACTTAATATCTGACATTAGTGGAGGCCTTTTGACATGACGACAAATGCTGCTTCTAGTTCTTGGCGCACCAGCGAATTTCCTTTTGACTTTGCCCCGCAACGAACTCAAGATGCTGACTTGTTGCGACAACTCAATTTTGTGCCCGGCTTAAAAGAAGTCTTGACTTTGCGCCAAGTTCATGCGTTGGAACACGCTACAGTTTGGGTCTTGGGCCAATCTGGCACTACGCCGACAGCAAGATCCGATAATGAGTTATTGGGTGGGATGTCCACAGACCAAGGATTTTATCTTTACGGTCGCGTGAATATAGCACAGTTGCGTCAGGCAGTGCGATCGGCCTTGGAGCGAATTGCGAGTGGAGAGTGGGATTTAGCTGTACATCCCCGCTGCGGCACGAATTTGTCCGTGGGAATGCTGCTGACTGCTGGACTTGCTGTCGGTATCAATTTAGCCCTGCCTCGGGAGCCCATTCTACAACTTTTGGGTTTAGGTGCGGCGGCGGCGGCTGCTGCTCAGTTAGCTCCTGATGTGGGAACTCTGGCTCAGCGGTACGTGACAACTGCTATTCCGTTTAATTTGAGTGTTGTTGATATCTCTGTAAGTCACGACTTCTGGGGACGCGAAGCTCATTTTGTGCGGGTGCGTTGGGTTGAATAGCCGACAATAAGCTGCTGCGATCGCGATCGTCTTTTGTTTCGAGAGGGAAGAGTAGGAAAGGGGAAAAGTTGGGAAAATCTCCCTTCTTCTTTCTCCCTTCTTCCTTTTTTATATAATCGCTTTAAAAAAACTGGTACTATTCAAAAGTTGATTCTGGCAATATATTAACTTAATTTTATTCAATAGACCTCTTGCAAAAAAAATATGTGTTATCCTGAAAAGTTCGCTCAAGTTTAGGTCAAACTTTGAATTAAGTAGTCAAACAAAATTAATTACACAAAACAACTAATATGATATACTAAAAATATTAAGTTGTATTTAAATAGGTTTTATATGTTTTTACTTCGAGATATCAATCCACTTTCGTTGAAATTGCTAAACCGAATTTATCGCAAAAGCAGACATCATCAAGTGCGCCAAAGAGCACATTTTTTGATTTTGGTTTCACAAAATGTCAAAAATGAAAATCTGATAAAAATCTTTAAATTTAGTTATAAGACTATGTATAACTGGTTAAATCGATGGGAAAATGAGGGAATGCTCGGATTATATAATAAACCAGGTAGAGGTA
>ENA-OFCI01000028-OFCI01000028.1-metagenomes-genome-assembly--contig:-NODE-28-length-91933-cov-4.763861_pt1 | contig 91933 bp, 65 predicted proteins | sample MGYA00153391_OFCI01 | MGnify analysis MGYA00153391
TTCATTTACTCTTTGCTGCGGAAGGTTTTTTAAAGCAATATTAAATACGTAATCAGGTTGTAAATTGGCTATTGGCTCTACGGGTATTTTATCAATAGGAGGAATATCTATTTCAAATGGCGTAGCGGGATCAATATTCATTAACGTCTTTAACGAGAGAATGTTCAGAGCTGTATTTCCTTTTGCATTTATATAATTTACACTGTCAGCCGCAAGTTGTGCTTCTTGCTGAGATGCATTCAGTTCAGGCAAAGCTCCTGCATTAACCTGCTTGCGGGTAATACCAAGTTGTGACTGTGTTTGTTGAATTTGCACCAGGGCAATATTTTCTGTCTCTTTACTAAGTAATATTTGCAGGTATGCATTGGCAGCAGCAAGTGCTATATCATTTTTAATTTTATCTGTAGATGCATTGGCGGCCTGTGCCTCAAAATTATTGGCAGCAATATTATTTCTTTTGCTGTAAAAATTAAATATATCTGCACTTGACTGTAACTGAAGCCCTGCCGCAAGATAGGTTTGGGTTGTACGGCTAAAGGTTGTGGGATCCTGATTGTTACCGGAATTTAAAGAGGTATTCGTACTAAAGTTTGCATTTGGATACTGAGAAAGTTTACTTTGCTTTAGGTTAATGCCGGCAATTCTTGCCTGCACATTTTGCAACTTTACATTTAAGTTGTTTGCCATTGCATAATCTACAATAGACTGTAAGTTCCATTTTTGCTGGGCAAACGAAAATGTGCTAAAACTTATAAAGAATATAAATATTAATAGACGGCTCATATACAAAATTATATTTTGTATATAGAAAACACGAAGTATTTTTATAAGCGGAAAATCCTTCGTTTAAATGCATCTTCTTTGCAGGATAAACCAAATCCAAGGTAATAAGAATGGCTGTCAGCAAAATACATTATACGTTGAAACGAAGACTTTTTATAGTTCAGCAAATAAAATTCTTTAATCGTTTAAAGTCTGCATGGCTGCTAGTAAAAAAAATTCCTCTAAATAATCTGTTGAAAGATTTTGTGATGGTACTTAAAAAAATGTACCTTTTTACTGTGTTCTTCATAGATATAGGTTTTGGTGGATTTAAGGAAAATAAAAATAACACAACAACATATTTCTAACAATAGCATAATTGCTATTTCTTTGTAGTCGTATATTCCATATTATTATTAAATTGTATAGAATAATTACGAAGTGATAGTAGCAAAGGCAGTTTGTAAGTCATTGATTAAGTATTCAGCATCTTCTAACCCAATATAAAGACGCAACATACGGTGCTCTTTTGTCAGCTCATTAAAATTATTGGTTGTAACTCCGGCACAGCGTGGAATAATCAGACTTTCATAACCACCCCAACTAACTGCCAATTTAAAATGTTTTAAGACTTCGCAAAACTTTTCAATTTCCGATAAATCAATATCCTTTAATACAATTGTTATCAAGCCACATGCGCCACTCATCTGTTGTTTTGCAAGTTTTTGTTGAGGAAATGTATCATCAAACGGAAAAACAACTTCCTCTACTTTATTATTATTTTTAAGGTATGTAAGTATGGTGTTTGTGGATGCAGTTATTTTTTCTAACCTTAAGGGCAAAGTACGTAAACCCCGCAAGAGTAGCCATGCATTGAAAGGTTGTATGCCACTGCCGATATTATTGTACTCGCTTTTAAAAATTCGTTCTATCATTTTACTGCTGCCGCTTAATACGCCGGCTATTGTATCGCTGTGGCCACTAATGTATTTGGTGGCAGATTGCAGAGAAAGTTCAATACCGAATTCGATTGGTCGTTGATAAATAGGCGTGCAATAACTGTTGTCGCAGATCGTAATGATGTTGTGTTGCCTGGCAAAAGCTGCAACAGCTTTTAGGTCCTGCAATGCATAGGACCAACTGTTAGGGCTCTCGAGGTAAATAAGTGTGGTATTATTTGTCTTAGCAGCTTCAAAATTATTTATATCTGTACCATCAATAAAGGTTGTTGTAACGCCAAACCGTGGCAGTATTTCAGTAAACATTTTACTTGCCCATGAGTACGGTTCTTTTACACTTATAATGTGGTCACCGGTTTTTACGTTTGCTAATACCGCGGCAAAAATGGCTGCAGCGCCACTGTTAAAAACCAGGCAATCTTCTGCACCATCAAGGGCGGCAAGTTTTTTTGCAAGAATATCCACCGTAGGATTTTTGCCACGGCTGTAGAGATAAGTGCTGTATTCATCCTGCAAAGCACTTCGCATGTCTGCAACGGTATTAAATACAAAATTGCTGGTCTGTATTATTGGAGGAGCAACAGCGTTAAAATAATTTTCTCTCTCTTCACCCAATTCGTTTATGATATAGGATATATCCATTGAAGATGTTGGATTTAAAATTTAAGATCTAAGATTTTCTGGCAAATCAAATTCACTATTTTTTTTTGTGCCTTTTACTAAGAAATAAAGCAAAATGAAAGCTCCCAATATTCCTAGCCCTGTAATGCCGGTCCATGGCTTGTCTATAAAAATAATCACAAACACAAAAGAATATGCTGCCATAAATATTAATGGCATCAATGGAAACAGTTTCATTTTATAAATGCCCGTTCCATCCAAATGTGCAGTATTTCTTCTAAGCTTAAAAATAGTTGCGGCAGATAACACCATACCAAAACAATCGAGAAAAATAGTAAAACTTAAAATCTCATCAAAGGTTTTTGCCCAAAAAACAATGAGCACACAAAGGCTTGCAAATACGCTGAGCGATGTAAAAAGTACATTGGTAGTTATTTGCCTTTTACCAAAAGCTTTGGGCAGCATTCCTTCTTCACTCATGGCTTGCATCACCCTTGGATTTGCCATTAGCAATACATTTACATAAGCAAGTACACTTAAAAAAAGCAATACAGAAAGTATTTTACCGGCAGCATTTCCAAATAGATGTCCGGCCATAATTGCCGCAATATTGGTAGATGTTTTTAACGTATTAAAACCGATTACTTTATAATAAGCATAATTTACAGAAAGGTATAAAACGATAATAATAAGCAAACCCGCAATAATGCCTCGTGGAATATTTTTAGATGGATTGTTTACCTCTTCACCAAAATTGATGGACTGCTGATAACCCCCATAGGTAAAGCTTACAGCCACCAAGCCCAATCCAAATGCTTTAATGTATTCCCGCAGTACGGGGCTAGCAATTGTGTTTGAAACTACACTGACTTCATTTGCACCGGTATAAAAAAAAATAGGTAAAATAAGCAGTAATACAAGGCCTATTTTAATAAGGGTCAACACATTTTGGGTGCGTGCACTCATTTTTAAACCCGCCAGGTTTACTGCATAAAAAATAATGATAGATGATATGGCGATGATAATTTGTATCTGCTGCGCATTTACAGCATCTGGCAAAATAACTTTTATAATATACTCCGCACCAATAAGTGCCACGCCTGCAAGCGAGGCAGCGTTGGATATTAAAATAATGCAGTTAACAGCAAATGCAATAGATGGGTGATAAGCGTAAGAAAAAATGCGGTAATAACCACCTGTAACCGGGAACCTGCTGCCAATTTCTGCATAAGTTAATGCACCGCAAATAGCGATGATGCCTCCGGTTATCCAGATAAGGAAAAACAAAAATGGTGTTGGTGAGGTAGCCGCAACATTAGCAGGAGTGCGAAAAATACCCATGCCTATTACAAGACTTACCATGATCATGGTAAAATCGAAAAGGTTTAGTTTTGATTTGCTCATAATTTGAAGATAGATTTATTAATGGATAATTACTTTTGTAGAGATAAAGAAAATAACAAGAGGAAAATCTTTTTTTGTAAAAAATCTTTTTAAAGTATGAGAACAAAAAAATTTAAAAGATGCAGTTTAAAATTTATGCTCGTTGTTAGCCCTCATTAAATGAATTGCCAAAAAGTTATTATATTTTTTGGTAGAGTATTTGAAACTAAAGTATGAGTGTGGCCTTATTGCCTATTTTTAAAATACGTCAACCTCAAATAGTATCTACCAAAATGATTAAAAAAATTTACATTTTTACTTTGTTCCTGCTTTCTGTTACAATCTCTTCTGCACAATTTAAATATGCCGTATCTGTAAAGAACCTTGCAGGACTGCCGATTATAGGGGTATCAGTAACAGGAGTAAATTTTTTATACCCGGGCATTACAGATGCTGAAGGCATATATTTATTTGAAACCACTCGGGATTCAATGCTGTTGTCTTTTTCATTAACCGGCTATAACACCGTAACAGAAGTTGCAAAACCGAACATGGTTTTAAATGTCATTTTAAAGAACGAGGCAATTATATCGGATGAAATGAATGTAAATGTTTACGCCAAAAAGACAACAATTACAGATGCCGCAGCAGCGGTTTCAATTTTAAATACAGCCTCATTAAATAGATCAGATCAAACATCTTTTGTATCTGCAGTAAATACAGTTGCAGGTGTAAAAATGGATGAGCGTAGCCCAGGCAGTTATAGGATCAGTATCCGTGGAAATTTATTGCGTTCCGCATTTGGAGTAAGAAATGTAAAAGTTTACCTCAATGATATCCAATATACTGATGCAAGCGGCAACACTTATTTTAATTCTCTTGCGGTAAACAGTATAAATAAAATACAGATTATTAAGGGCCCTGGTGGTAGCATGTACGGCGCCGGTACAGGAGGTGTAATGCTGCTTGAAAATGATGCGGAAAAAATTAACCGTTCGCTGCAAATAAGCTTCGGGCAATATGGATTATTTGATGCTTCCGCATTGTATAATATTAGCAACGATAAAACCAAACAGGGTATAGCATTATCTCACCAGCAAAGTAAGGGGTACAGGGAACATACTGAAATGAGAAGGGACGTATTAAGTTATGCGCTTACCCATTCTCTAAACAAAAAAAATACGATAAATGCCAATATCGTTTACAGTGATTTGTTTTATGAAACTCCCGGTGGGCTTACTGCTGCGCAGGTTGCAGCAAATCCAAGAAAAGCAAGGCCCGCAGCAGGAATTTTTAGAGGTGCGGTAGATCAGAAAGCGGCTATATATCTAAAGCATTTTTACAGTTCTGTATCAGATGAGATAAAACTTAGCAGCCATTGGAAAAATATTACCGGGGCTTATCTTTCATTGGTAAGATTTAAAAATCCTTCGATAAGAAACTTTGAAGAGAAAAAGGAAATAGGTTCTGGAGGTCGAAGTTTATTTGAATTTAATAAGGATAAATATTCTGCTGCATTTGGTGGAGAATTACAATACAGTTTTATCAATACATCAACATACGGAAACCGGCTTGGCATTAGAGATACACTTCAATATAACGACTACATAAAAGTTCGTCAGGCTAATATTTTTGCACAGGCAGGAATGAAGTTGCCAATGCGTTTTGAAATTACAGCAGGCATCAGCTATAACAATTTTCATTATGACTTTCAACGAAAAACGCTGCCGGCAGAAACCGCAAAGAGCAATTTCACACCTCAATTTATTCCCCGTATCTCGCTCCTAAAAAAAGTAGCTGATTATGGGTCTGTATATTTATCTTACGGCAAAGGTTATTCTCCACCAACCATTGATGAAATTCATGCAAGTAATGGTGAATTTAATAGCAAGCTTAATGCGGAAAGAGGAACCAATTACGAGATAGGTTTTAAATCCAATTTTTACAAAAAAATTTTAAGTGTAGATATTTCTTATTATTTATTTCGTTTGCAAAATACGATCGTTAGCAGGCGAGATGCTAGTGGAGCTGAATTTTATTTAAATGCAGGGAATACAAAACAGACAGGTTTAGAATATTCGGTAACGTATTTTCCTATCAGCAATCCTCAGGGCTTTTTATCAAAATTAAAAATACAAGCATTGGGTACAAATCTTCATGCAAAGTTTGGTGAATACCAGCAGGGGAATGTAAAATATACAGGCAATCAACTTACAGGAACTTCCCCTTTTATATTTTCTTTACTTGCGGATGTGCAAACCATCAATGGAATATATACAAACATCACTTATACCTTTACTGATAAGATTCCTGTAAATGATGCAAACACATTTTTTGCGAAAGCTTATAATCTTCTATTAATTAAAATTGGCTTGGAAAAGTATTTGACTCAAAAAATTAAATATGATTTTTTTGGAACTTGGGCAAAAGGTTTTAATCAAAATTACAGCTTAGGAAATGACCTCAATGCAGCAGGAAACCGATTTTTTAATCCGTCAGCACCACAAGCATTTACAGTAGGCATTAAACTGAGTTCTGCACACAAAAATTAAGAATTTGAATTTTACTAGTTTACATTAATAAAAATTATTTCTTTTGGATGGGTGTCATTTCTAATACTGTGTAGGTTTGAAAAGCATTAAGGATTATTAGTAGGACTAAGTCTTATCAATTCACCATCTTTATAATCAGTAATAATCATTACAGCCCCATCAGCAGCCTGAATAATATCTCTTACCCAGCCGGTGAAGCCATATACGTTCCTCGGAAGTTACATTGTTATCAGAAACCTGTAATACTACCAAAGCCTCAGAATTAAAACTTCTTAATACCGCACTTCCGTTCCACAGTCGATATTGCAAATACCGTTTAAACTTCCTCTAAAATAACCTTCTATATTTGCAAAAAGCAAGCAGTATGTTTGAATTTGGACATGTCCTTATAAAAGAGATAATAACTGTAACGTTTACGCTGTTTGCGGTAATAGATATGCTCGGTAATGCGCCGGTTTTAATTTCGCTGAAAGCAAAAATGGGCGGCAAAATAAATAATGTTCAGGCAACGCTTGCATCTGGTTCGCTGATGATACTGTTTCTTTTTATAGGAAAGCAGTTTTTAAATCTTCTAGGACTGGATGTAAAGTCTTTTGCGGTGGCGGGTAGTATTGTAATATTTATTATTGGACTGGAAATGGTGCTGGGACTTGATTTTTTTAAGGCAGAGAACAATGACAAAACCGGTAGTGTAGTGCCCATTGCTTTTCCACTCATCGCAGGAAGTGGTACACTTACAACGATCATGTCTTTAAAAGCCAATTACGATGATATAAATATTTTACTGGGTATACTTGTAAACTGTTTGATTATATTTTTGGTGCTGGGATCCTTAAAATGGATAGAGCGTGCACTGGGTCCTAATGGTTTGCTGGTAGTAAGAAAATTTTTTGGTGTTATTTTGCTTGCAATTGCAGTAAAAATATTTGGAACCAACATTGTAAATTTTGGAAAATAAAACTGTGTGATTTAAATAAATCAATACCCATTTTTTATCTTTGAATGAAAGAATTGGCTTCGTAGTAAAATGCCCGCCCGGCTGAACACCGTTCGTACGGGGATAGTATAAAAGTTGCTGACTTCTTTTTATGGCTTCGTAGTACAATGGATAGTATAAGAGCCTCCGAAGCTCCAGATCCAAGTTCGATTCTTGGCGAGGCCACTATAAAATTTATGTATGTTCTATACTTATGTTTTAAAAAGTATTATCAAAGATTATTTATACAAGGGGCATTGTGAAAATTTAGAAAAAAGAATTCTAGAACATAACTCAGGTATGACAACTTCTATCAAGCCTTACATACCTTTTCAATTGATTTATTTTGAAGAATTTAAACTAAGAGTAGATGCAGTAAAAAGAGAAAAATATTTTAAAACATCTGCTGGACATAAATTCTTAAAAGATAAAATTATTTTGTAGTACAATGCCCGCCCGGCTGAACAACGTTCGGACGGGGATAGTATAAGAGCCTCCGAAGCTTCAGATCCAAGTTCCCTGCCCGAATACTTTACAGGCGGGCATTCTTGGCGAGGCCACAAACCTCAATAGCAATATTGGGGTTGTTTGTATTATTAAGATTTTATAATAGGTTAACTCCTCATTTTTTGTAAAGGAAAAATTGAATTAGAAAAAAAGTTGAGAGCAGGTATTTACCGATTGTGTCGTTTATTTTCCAATTTTAAAAACCTTTATTTCAAATTCTACATAGATCCTCCTTCAACTAAAATAGAGTCTGCTTCAATTTCCTGTATAAACGTACTGCCATTTAAGCAAGCAAGCATGCTTGAAAATGCAAGTTTTCCAAGCTTATATCCGCTTGTTTCTACGTAAGTAATTTCCGGATAATATAATTTTGGAATAAACCCGTTGCTGATGGCTATAATAGATAAATCGGAAGGAATATTCAACTTTTTTTTCTGGATAGATTTCATCACCCCTGTAAGAATTTCATCACTCATACAAAAAATTGCTTCGGGTTTTTTCATCAATAGTTTATCTCCCATATTTTCTGCCTCCAATGAACTTGAGACATGCAAAATTGTAAGTTTAATTCCTTCAGAATTTTCGTTACAGGTTTGTTTAAAAGCAGCAACTCTTTTTTTGGTAATTGATAAGTTCTCATTTCCAAAAAAGGCTAGTATATTTTTTTTGTTTTTTGAAAGAATTGCTTTTGCAGCCAATGTAGCAGCAAGGGTATCTCCTACGGTAACCTTATTAAAATTGCCTTCCTCAGGCACTTTGTCAAAAAAAACAACAGGTATATTCAGTTCTTTTAACTTTGAATAGGCTTCGTAATTTTTGGTATCAGTTGAAAGGCATGAAAAAAGGCCTGTAATTCTGTTTTGTCTACAGAGTTTAATATTTTGAATTTCTGCCTCTGTTTTGTCGCCTGATTGCAAAATCATAAGGGAATAATTATTCTTTCTGCTTTCTTCTTCCACAGCAGCAATGAAAGAGTCGTAAAAATAATTTGATATAGATGGCACTATAATACCGAATACGTTATTGCTTTTGTTTCTTAAATGAATGGCATTTACATTAGGCTCATATTCTAGTACATTAGCCAATTCAACTATTTTTTGTTTTGTTTTTTCGGAAATATCAGGATGGTTTTTTAATGCCCTGGAAATAGTAGAAATACTTAATCCAAGAACTTCAGCAATTTTTTTTAAAGTGGTTGAAGTCATGGAACAATTAGAATAAGTTTTTACAATTTTTACACAACAAACGTTTGCGGCTATACTTTCGTAAAGCTATGCGGAAACATTGGAAAATTTTATTGAAAGTTAAATCTTTATTAAATAACTTTAATTTGTAAATTAAATCAAAATTTTATTTCCAAAGATGAAAGCAAAAAATTGATTTATTTAAAACCTGAATTGAAAGAAATATCTAAACTGATTTCAAAATTAACTAAAAACCAAACGATTATGCTTCTTATTCTAATGAGAAAAACAGTAATGTTTTTCCTAGTTATCCTCGGGTGTTCAAGCCTAGGCTTTGCCCAATCTACCGTTACCGGTTCAGTAACTGATAAAAATGGCGAGCCTCAATCTGGCGTATCCGTTACAGTTAGAGGTACCAAAAATGCCACTGCTACAGATTCCAAAGGAAATTATACGCTTAACAATGTGCCTGCTGATGCTGTATTGGTATTTAGCGGTGCAGGTATAACAAATCATCAGGAAGGCGTACGTGGTAAAACATCAATCAATGCAGAAGTAGAAACTGCTGCCAGCAACTTGAGTGAAATAGTGGTTATTGGTTATGGTACGGCTAAGAAAAAAGATCTTACAGGTGCTGTAACATCCATACAGGCAAAAGATTTTAACAAAGGAACCTACACTTCTGCCGATCAACTGATACAGGGTAAAGTTGCCGGTGTGCAAATGATTAATAACAGTGGAACTCCAGGTGGAGCAACTACAGTAAAAATACGTGGAGCTTCTGCTTTAACAGGAAGTGGGCAACCATTATATGTAGTAGATGGTGTTCCCTTAGATGGTCGTTCAGCTCGCCCGGGATTAGGTGATGTAGGTGTGGGCGGAAGTAACCCTGGTAACAACCCTTTAAATTTTATCAATCCATCTGACATAGCTTCTATAGATGTATTAAAAGATGCATCTGCAACTGCTATATATGGATCAAGAGCTGCTTATGGGGTAGTTTTGATTACAACAAAAAAAGGTAAATCAGGTGAGCCTAAAATCGAATTTAATACATCATTTGGAACATCAAAAATTGCCAAAAGAATAAAGGTATTAGATGCTGCTCAATACAGGGAAGCATTAGTTTATTATGGATTAGGGAATGGCGGTGATAAAGGTTCAAATGTAAATGCGTTGGATGCAATTTTGCAGAAAGGTAACATTCAAAACTATAATCTTGGAGTGAGCGGGGGAAATGAAAATGCAAAATACCGTTTTTCTTTTGGCGTTTTAAATCAGGAAGGTATTGTTAGAAAGACCGGAATAAAGAAATACACTGCTAATATTAGCAGCAATTTTAAATTTCTCGAGAATAAAAAATTAGGATTAGATATTAATATTATACCAAGCCAGTACTCAGAACAAATTGCTCCTATTACAAATAATGCAGGGTCAAGAGGAAGTCTAATTGGAAATGCCCTACAATGGAACCCAACTGAAAACTTAAAAGGAGTTAAAAATGGAGTAGATACTTTCAACGTTATACCGGGTGGAGATTTAATCAATCCCCTTGCATTACAGGAAGCATACACTGACAAATCCAAGGTTACAACCATCCTTGCTAGTTTCTCTCCTTATTACAAGATTACTAAAGAATTAGAATACAGAATGCTTTATAGCATAAATTATAGTACTGGTTTAAGAGGTACAACTTTACAACCGTTCATTAACTTTAATGATGTATATGGTAAAGGAAGAGTGCGTTTGGCTCAATCACAATTACAAACGGAACAGATCACGCATACACTAAACTATAACAAGCAAGTGACCACCAACTTGAGTGTAAATGGTCTTGCAGGTTTTGAATATATTAAATTTAAAAGTAAAGGATTTGATGTTGGTGGATATGGTCAATCAGGTTCTGCTGGAGGTTTTGGTAGTTATGGTTTAGATTATGAAGATTACATTCAGTTCTCTAATCCAACCAACAGACAAATAGGATCATACAACGATCCTAAAAACGAATTACAATCGTATTTTGTAAGGGCAGGTTTAAATTTTCAGGATAAATATTTATTGACCGGTACATACAGAGCTGACGGATCAACTAAATTCGGAAAAAATAATAAATATGGTTATTTTCCTTCTGTAAGTGGTGCATGGGTAATCAGTAAAGAATCTTTTTTCCATGTACCTCAGATCAATTCCTTAAAACTTAGGGGAGGTTGGGGCAAAACAGGAAACCAGGAATTTCCTTCCGGTTCAGCTCAATTGAGGTATACATTCTCAGGAAATGGGTCCGGATCTTTTAATGCGGCAAACAATGCCAATGAAAATTTGAAATGGCAATCAGACAGGCAATACAATATTGGTATGGACATGTCCTTGTTGAAAAATCGCATCACTTTCACAATGGACTATTTTAATAAAAGAACCAAAGATTTACTTTTTCCAAGCGAGCCCGCGCAACCTGCTGCTCCAGGTGGTGTAATTAAATGGGTTAATCTTGATGGTAATATTGATAACAAAGGATTTGAATTTGCTTTAAACAGTGAGGTTGTTTCAAAAAAAGATTATGGAATTGAGTTAGGATTAAACGCAACTTTTGTAAGAAATAAAGTATCCGGTCTTAGTTCGTCCATAAATACCGGGTTTCTAGATGGTCAGGGTATTAATGGTACAACCTCCCAAGTAATCCGAAACGGTCTCCCGATAAATGCATTCTTCACAAGACGATTTTTGGGATTAGGTAAAGATGGGTTTGCAACTTATACAGATGGCGGAGATGTACTTTATTATGTTGGTAATCCAAATCCAAAAACGCTGTTAGGAATAAGTTCCACATTTAGATATAAAAAATTAAGTTTATCTGCTAATTTTAATGGGGCATTTGGTCACCAACTTTACAACAATACGTTAAATAGTGTTATCAACGTGGGAAGCATCAATAACAGTAAAAACATTGCACTTTCAGTTTTACGTGATCCGGTAAAAGAGTCTTTTGCAAATCCATTAACAGCATCATCTCGTTATTTGGAAAAGGGTGATTATTTAAAAATGACCAATGCTACATTATCTTATAATTTTGGATCTTTCGGTAAATCTATAAAAAATCTTTCTTTATATGTTACAGGTCAAAATCTTTTCGTAATTACCAAGTTTTCAGGATTCGATCCTGAAGTGAACGTTGATAAAAATTTCAATGGCGTTCCATCATCCGGTATTGAATACATTCCTTACCCTACAGCAAGAACTATAACTTTCGGAATAAATGCAGGCTTTTAGAATAAATAACTTTTAAAAATTAATAATTATGTTACGGAAACTTTTTTTTGCAATGCTTGGCTTATCACTAATTACGATTAGTTGTACGAAGCTTAAAGAGGACTTGAATGGCCAGTTATCTGAAAGTCAGATAAGTGGTGGCGGCGGAGGTGGAAATGCCGGAGCTTTATTGACCGGTGTTTATGACAACATCAGGGGTACATTTCAAGACCAGGCAGGTGTTTACGCTTTATGGGAAATGACAACAGATGAACTAATTGGTCCTACAAGAGGTGGTGACTGGGATGATAATGGTGCATGGAGAGTTTTGCACTCCCATAAATTTGATGCGGATCATGTTCGTGTAAGAGAGGTATTTTCTGCTTTGGGTGGTGTATCATACAGCTCAACTGATTTGTTACGCTTTAATCCTACACCTCAACAAAAAGCAGAAGCAAGAATGTTAAGAGCTTTTGCTGAATTTATGATGCTTGACGGCTGGGGACAAGTTCCTTATAGAGAACCAGGAGAAAGTGTTTTAAATGCTCCAAAAGTAAGAAAAGGTGTTGTTGAATTAGATTACATTATCTCTGAATTGAACGCAGCTTTACCTGATCTTCCTGTGGGACCCACGACAAGAGCTAACAAAAATGCTGCACGTGTTCTTTTGATGAAATGTTATTTAAATAAAGGCGCTTTTGCAAACAGAACTGCTCCTACTTTTGCAGCTGCAGATATGACGCAGGTCATAACATTAGCAGATCAGGTACTTTCAAGTGGTTCATACTCTTTCAGTCCTGTTTATTTTGATGCATTTGCACCAAATAATGGAGCAATAGGTACAGAAAATATTTGGACTCAGGAAAATATTGGTGGAACATCTGCTGCGAACTTGAGGTCTAGATGGCATTCTACCATGCACTATAACCAAAACCCAAGTGGATGGAATGGTTTCTCAACATTGTCAGATTTCTACAACAAATTTGAGGCAACTGATAAAAGAAGAGGAATTAATTATCCATATACTACTCCGGGAGCACCACCAAATCCCGGTAATAGGGTCAATGTAGGTTTCTTAAGAGGTCAACAGTACAATTTAACAACTGATGCACCTTTAAAAGATAGAACGCCGGATAATCGCCCACTTTCTTTTACAGATGAAATTAAAATCATTGGTAGAGAAGCTAATCTAGAAGTAACGGGTATCAGAGCGTACAAATATCCAATCGATTATCAATATGATGATAATGGAAACGTAAACAATGACTATGTTTACTTCAGGCTTGCGGATGTAATCTTAATGAAAGCAGAAGCACTATTAAGAGGCGGAACAGGTGGGTCTAATGCAGGTGGATATGGTACCGCAGCTGTTGACCTTGTTAATTCAGTAAGGACTCATGCTTCAAGAAGTGCAAGTGCATTGAGCGGTCTAACCCTTGATCAGTTGATTGATGAAAGGGGAAGAGAATTGTACCTTGAAAGTTGGAGAAGAGAAGATTTGATTCGTTTTGGTAAATTCCTTTTGCCTTGGCAGGAAAAACCAACCGATGATCCGAAATATCTGTTGTTCCCAATTCCAAATGGCCAGCTTGCTGCTAATCCGAATCTGACTCAGAACCCAGGTTATTAATATTATCTATTTAGAATATAAAAATGAGGTCATTAATTTGACCTCTTTTTTTATGCCATCAATAACGGAAAATTTATTTTGATACCACTAAAAGAATTAAATTTACCCTAGAACCATCTGCAACATAAAAACCTTCCGCTACAACTGTTTATCTTAATGAAATATTTATTTTCCTTTGTTACATTAGCCTTTTTTCTTTTTTCCTGCACAAAGAAAAAGGATCTTCCGCTTTTTGAATTACAGGAACATACCGGTATTGAGTTCAACAATAAAATTGTTGATGGGCCTCTTGAAAATAGTTTTTTGTTTCGTAATTTTTACAATGGCGGTGGCGTAGCTATTGGTGATATAAATAATGACGGCCTTGCAGATGTAATGCTGACAAGCAATATGGGAGAAAACAAATTATACCTTAATAAAGGAGGGATGAAGTTTGAAGATATTTCTACAGCTAGTGGCCTAAAGCAGGACAGTATGTGGAGTACAGGAGTTACGTTTGTAGATATCAATAATGACGGCTGGTTAGATATTTACGTCTGCAACTCGGGCCATATGACGGATGGCAACAGAAAAAATAAATTATACATTAATAACCATACTACAACTTCTAACGGAAATACAATTGTAACCTTTACAGAAAGTGCTGCACAATATGGTTTGGATATTTCTGCCTATTGCACCCAAGCATCTTTTTTTGATTATGATAATGATGGCGACCTGGATTGTTTTATGATCAACAACAGCCCCATGCCGGTAAATACATTAAATAATTCTAACCGACGGGATTTGATTGATTCTGCATGGAATGTACCTACATTTTTAAAAGGTGGTGGTGATCATTTATACAGAAATGACGGCGGTCATTTTAAAGAGGTTACGCAACAGGCAGGCATACATGGTAGTCTAATCAGTTTTGGTTTAGGAGCCTCAATAGGTGATATTAATGGTGATGGCTATCCTGATATATACGTTTCAAACGATTCTTACGAAAGAGATTATTTATATATCAACCAAAAAAATGGCACGTTTAAAGACGATACAGAGAATAGTCTACAGCATACAAGTTTTTCCTCTATGGGTGCCGATATGGGAGATATAAACAATGACGGATATCCTGAAATATTTACAACAGATATGCTTCCGGAAGATGATTACCGTTTAAAAACATTGGGTGCATTTGATAATACAGATTTATACAACAGCAAAGTAAAATCGGGCTTCTACCATCAGTTCATGAAAAATTGTTTGCAACTGAATAATAAAAACGGAACGTTTTCAGATATTGCCAATTACAGTGGTGTATCTGCAACAGACTGGAGCTGGGGTGCAGTTTTTTTTGATGCAGATAATGATGGCTTCAATGATTTATATGTTTGCAACGGTGTAAACAAAGATGTAACAAACTTAGATTTTATGGATTTTTTTGCCAATGATGTGATGCAAAAAATGATTCTTACAGGTAAAAAAGAAAGTGTTGATGAAGTGCTAAAACATATTCCTACAAATGCGAAGAAAAATAAAGTATACCGCAACAAAGGCAATTTACAGTTTGAAGACGCCGGAGAAGCATGGGGCTTTACACAGCCATCTTTTAGCAATGGTACAGCTTATGGAGATCTAGATAATGACGGTGACCTGGATTTGATTGTAAACAATATAAACGGGCCTGCATTTGTTTATAAAAATAACAGTAGGGAAATAAATAAAAATCATTTTATAGGCATAAAGCTTATAGGAAATGAGAAAAATACTTTTGCAATAGGAAGTAAAATAAATGTGTATGTGGGCAATGAGATATTAAGCAAAGAAATTATTCCAAGCCGTGGCTTTCAATCTTCAGTAGATTATAAACAGATAATAGGTTTAGGTAAAAGGACTAAAATAGATTCTTTAATAGTAACCTGGCCCAACAGGAAAACATCTGTTTTTTACAACCCTTCCATGGATACTGTTTTTGTGTTTAGGCAGCCGGCAGTCGCTCCAAATGTTTCTGATGTTTTTTCGATGCCCACGGCTCCTACCTTATTTACTATGACCCCAAGTAATTTTGATAAGCATGTGGAAGATGACAATGTAGATTTTTATTATGAAAGAAATATCCCTGAAATGCTTTCCAGAGAAGGACCTAAAACAGCCGTGGCAGATATAAACGGAGATGGGTTGGATGATATTTATGTAGGCGGTACAGCACTACATCCCGGACAAATATATATTCAACAAAGCAATGGAACTTTTGTAAAAAAAGATGAGCCTGGCTTTAAACAGTTTTTAGATTTTGAAGACAATGCTGTTTTGTTTTTTGATGCTGATCATGATGGAGATATGGATCTTTTTATAGGCTCTGGCGGTAATAAAAACCAACCCGGAGGCAGGGAGTTACAAAACCGTTTATATATAAATGATGGGAAAGGAAATTTTGTAATTGATGCGGCTGCCTTTCCATCTATCGACATGAATATTGGAGCAGTAGCAGCTTACGATTTTAATAATGATGGTTATGAAGATCTGTTTGTTGGTGGAAGGAATGTGCCAAGACAATATGGTGTGGCACCACAAAGCTATTTATATCTGAATGATGGCAAAGGACATTTTAAAGATATAGCTGCTACAAAAAATCCTGATATTTCTCATCTGGGAATGATCACGGGTGCCGTGTGGGCAGATGTGGCAGGAGATGCAAAAAAAGAACTGATTGTAACAGGAGAATGGATGACGCCGCATATTTATTCTTTTAACGGGGATCATTTTATTGAAAACAAAACTGTTCTTACTTCCCTGTTTGGGTTATGGCAAACTGTAGTGGCTGCAGATATAAATGGAGATGGCAGGCAGGATCTGATATTTGGCAATATTGGCGAAAATTTTTACCTGCATCCAAATTTTGACAAACCGGTAAAGCTTTGGATTGGCGACTTTAATCAAAATGCTACAACAGATAAAATACTTACCTATACCATTGATGCCACAGATAAACCTGTGTTTCTAAAAAAAGAATTAACGGATCAGTTTCCCGGATTGAAGAAACAAAACCTGAAACATGTAGATTATGCAACCAAATCAATTCAGCAGTTATTTAAAAAAGAATTGCTCGAAAAAGCAGTAGTAAAAACATTTAATTATTGCAGCTCCATCATTGCGATAAACGATGGCAAAGGAAATTTTGTTATACAAAAATTACCAGTGCGGCTTCAGCTATCATCCGTAAATGCTATACAGGTAACTGATATCAATAATGATGGAAAGCCCGACATTATTGCCGGTGGAAATAATTTTAATTTTCCGCCGCAGTTCGGACGGTTGGATGCAAGTTTTGGAGATGTGTTAATCAATAAAGGTAATGGTATGTTTGACTGGGTAAATCCTTCAGCATCCGGTATTAATTTACCAGGGCAAATCAAAGACATTAAAGAAATAAAAGGAAAAGATCAGCGTTATTTTATAATAACACAAAATGACAAAGCTCCTGCTTTGTACAAACAAAATAATTTTAAACAACAGATTTCATTTTAATTTGAAAAGTTTTCATTTAAATAATTATATCAAAAAGGGTGTATCAATTTTACGCTGCGTCCTTGCATTTTTGTTGTTGGGATTTTTACATATAACATGCAGGCAAAAAGTTATTGCAGAAGATCCACTATTTAGCTTGTTAGATAAAAGCGGTATAAACTTTACCAATACTGTCATTGATTCTAAAAAAGACAACAGTTTTGATTACCGTAATTTTTATAATGGTGGTGGTGTTGCCATAGGTGATATAAACAATGATGGCCTTGCAGATGTAATACTTACCAGTAACATGGGAACCAATAAATTATTTCTCAATAAGGGGGATATGAAGTTTGAAGATATTACAGGCTCATCGGGAATGAAACAGGATAGCATGTGGAGCACTGGTGTTACAATGGTAGATATTAATGGAGATGGCTGGCTTGACATTTACGTTTGTAACTCTGGACATTTAAATGATGGTAACAGAAAAAATAAATTATATATTAATAATCACGACCTGAGTTTTACAGAATCTGCAGCAGCATATGGTTTAGATGTGTCCGGATATTGTACGCAGGCTTCCTTTTTTGACTATGATAATGATGGAGATCTTGATTGTATCATCATCAACAACAGCCCTGTACCATTTGGTTCTCTTAATTATGCAAATATGAGAGATGTAGATATTTCTAAATGGAATGTGGCCGAAAATTTAAAAGGCGGAGGTAACCATTTATATAAAAATAACAATGGTCATTTTACAGAAGTTACAAAAGAAGCCGGTTTACATACCGGATTATTAAGTTTTGGATTAGGTGTTTCTGTAGGCGATATAAACAATGATGGCTATCCCGATATTTATGTTGGTAACGATTTTATTGAGAAAGATTATTTATATATCAACCAGAAAAACGGAACATTTAAAGATATGCTTGAAGACTGTGTGCAGCAAACAAGCATGTCATCTATGAGCACTGACTTAGCAGATTTAAACAACGATGGTTTTCCTGAAATATTTACAACAGACATGCGACCTGAAGATGATTATCGTTTGAAGACAACAGGCACATTTGATAATTACGATTTGTACACAAGCAAACAAAAAGCAGGACTCTATCACCAGTTTGTAAAAAATGCTTTGCAGATAAATAATAAGAACGGAACTTTTTCTGAAGCTGCAAATTATACCGGTATGTCATCAACCGACTGGAGCTGGGGCGCATTAATGTTTGATGCAGACAATGATGGACTGAACGATGTATTTGTCTGCAATGGCATTAATAAAGACCTGGGCAACCTAGATTTTCTTGATTTTTTATACAACGATATGTATAAACAGATACAGGAAACAGGAAAAAAAGAAGAGATAAATGATCTGCTGAAAAGATTGCCTGTAACACCTTTGCCCAACAGGGTATTCAAAAATAATGGCAATTTTCAATTTACTGATGTGGGTAATAAATGGGGATTTAGCAAACCGAGTTTTAGCAACAGCATTGCCTATGCTGATCTGGATAATGACGGTGATCTTGACATAGTAATAAACAATGAAAACCAGCCCGCATTTATTTATCAAAATAACAGTAGGCAACAAAATAAAAATAATTACATAGGTATAAATTTAAAAGGAAAAGAAAAAAACAGTTTTGCTGTAGGCAGTAAAATAAAAGTTTTTATTGGCAGTGAAATATTTTACAGGGAGGTTATTCCTTCCAGGGGCTTTCAGTCGTCGGTAGATTATAAACAGATTATTGGGTTAGGCAAAAATACTGTTGTAGATTCTATGCTCATCATTTGGCCGGACAGAACATTTACAAAGGTTGATAAACCTGCAATAAATATTGTGCACCAAATATCACAGCCTTTGCAAAAAGGAACTGTTTATCCTGATAAAACAACTCCAAAAGAAAATTTATTAATTCCTGTTAAAAACAATTTTGATAAACATACAGAAGACGATTTTGTAGATTATTACAGCGAAAGAAATTTACCTGAAATGCTTTCGCAGGAAGGACCACATATTGCAAAAGCAGATGTAAACGGCGATGGCTTGGAAGATATTTATATTGGCGGTGCAAAAGGACAGCCAGGGCAATTGTATCTTCAGACTCGAAACGGATTTGTAAAAAAAGAGGAACCTGTTTTTAAACAATACGCAGATTTTGAAGATGTAGCTGTTACATTTTTTGATTGTGATGGTGATGGCGATATGGATTTATTTATAGGTGCTGGAGGTAACAATGTAAAGCCTAATGAAAGACAACTTCAGCACCGGTTATATAAAAATGACGGCAAAGGAAACTTTGAAATTGACACAAAAGCTTTTCCAAACAACGACATGAACATTGCAGTAGCGGTGGCTTATGATTTTGATGGTGACGGGGATTTAGATCTTTTTGTTGGCGCCAGAAGTGTTCCGTTTAATTACGGTGTTTCGCCACAGAGTTATTTATATATCAATGATGGGAAAGGACATTTTACTGATGAAACAAACAAGTTGAGCAATGATATTGCCACATTAGGAATGGTAACGGGTGCAGTGTGGGCTGATGTGGTAGGTGATAATAAAAAAGAACTAATTGTAGTGGGTGAATGGATGACACCCAGAATTTTTTCATATGAAAATAAAAAATTTATAGAAATAAAAAATACAAACCTTAATGATCTGTATGGTTGGTGGCAAACGGTTACATCGGCAGATTTAAATGCTGATGGAAAAGAAGACCTGATTTTGGGAAATATAGGGGAGAATTTTTATTTAAAACCTAATGAAAAAAATCCGGTAAAAATATGGCTTACGGATTTTGACAGAAGTGGGACTACACAGCAGTTTATTACAAGAACAATAGCCGAGAAAAACATGCCTGTATTCCTAAGAAAGGATATTACAGAACAGTTTCCTTACTTAAAAAAGAACAATTTAAGAAACAGTGAATTTGCCCCAAAATCAATCGAGCAATTGTTTGCAAAAGATATTATTGATAAGGCTATAATAAAAAAATTTAATTATTGCAGCTCTGTTGTTGCAATCAATAATGGGAACGGAACTTTTACAATAAAAAAATTACCGCTACAAGCCCAGCTTTCCAATATAAATGCAATTTGTGTTACAGATATAAACAATGATAATAAACCTGATTTAATTATTGGTGGTAACAAGTTTGGTTTCCCCCCGCAATTTGGACGGTTAGATGCAAGTTTCGGAGATATTTTAATCAATAATGGCCAAGCCGATTTTACCGTATTACCCGCAACTGTTTCCGGGTTAAATATAACAGGTGAAACAAAAGATATTATAACAATACAGGGCGGTGATAAAAAATATTTGATGGCTGTGCGCAACAATGATTTTCCGGTTTTGTTTCAACTAAAAAAATAATGCTTGTGAAGAATTTATATACAACGTGGATTGGTTTTGTGCTGTTTTTTTTTACTTTGACGGGTTGCAAATCTAAACCTAAAGATCCTCCACTTTTTGTTACGCTTGATAACACAAAGACCGGTCTTGATTTTAGCAATAACCTTACCTACAATAAAGATTTTAATCTTTTCAAGTACATGTATTTTTATAACGGCGGAGGTGTGGGAGCAGGCGATTTTAATAATGACGGTAAAATAGATTTGTTTTTTGCATCTAATCAGCATCAAAACAAAATGTATTTAAACCAAGGTGATTTGAAGTTTAAAGATGTTACAAAAGAAGCAGGAATCCCTGATGATGGCGGCTGGAGTACTGGTATATCTGTAGTTGATATTAACAACGATGGCCTTCTGGATATTTATGTTTGCAGGGTTGGCAAATATGAAACATTGAACAGTAAAAACCAGTTACTTATTTGTAAAGGCATTGATAAAGATGGCGTGCCTTTTTATAAAGATGAGGCGGCGCAATACGGTTTGGATTTTTCAGGGTTTAGCACACAGGCAGCTTTTTTCGATTATGACAACGATGGTGATCTTGACATGTTTTTATTAAATCATTCTGTTCATCAAAACGGAACATTTAAACCAAGAGCAGAATTTCTTGGTACATACAGTGATTTATCAGGTGACAGAATTTACAGGAATGATGGTAACGGGCACTTTACAGAAGTTACAAAAGAAACCGGCATACAAAGTACCGCTATTGGTTATGGCCTGGGAGTTTGCATAGCAGATATAAACCTTGATGGTTATCCTGATATTTATATTGGAAACGATTTTCATGAAAATGATTACCTGTATATCAACCAAAAAGACGGAACTTTTAAAGAAGAAGGCGAGCAACGAATGATGCACACCAGCCAGTACTCCATGGGCGTAGATGTGGCAGATATAAACAACGATGCGTTTCCGGAAATTATTTCTATGGATATGCTTCCTGCAGATCCCTACATTTTAAAAAGATCGCTCGGAGAAGATCCCTATGATATTTTTAATTTTAAAATAGCCAGTGGATATTCCCATCAGTACACAAGAAATAATTTGCAATACAACAGACGCAACGGTATGTTTAGCGAAGTGGGTTTGTATGCAGGCGTAGCAGCTACTGACTGGTCCTGGGCGGCACTCTTTACAGATTTTGATAATGATGGGTTTAAAGATCTTTTTATTTCCAACGGCATTCCCAAAAGGATGAATGATATTGACTATATCAATTTTATTTCCAACGGTGAAGTACAGCAAAAAATTCATGAAAACAATGTGGATGATAAAGACATGGCATTAATAAATAAATTTCCTGAAATAAAGCTGCCAAATAAATTTTACAAAAACAATGGCAATCTTACTTTTACCGATGAAGAAAACCGCATTGAAAATAATCCGCTTACATTTTCCAACGGCAGTATATATGCAGACCTTGATAATGATGGCGATGCAGATATTGTAACAAGCAATATTAATGGTGCAGCATTGATTTATGAAAACAGGCAAAGCCAGAAAAACAAACCATCTTCAGTTACAATAAACTTAAAAGGAACCCCAAACAATTTACATGCACTAGGCGCTAAAATAATTGTGTATGCAAACAAAACAGAAGTGCGTACTTATGAAAAATTTCCCGTAAGAGGATTTTTAAGTAGTATGGAAACCCCTCTTCTTTTAGGAATGGTCAATACCCATGTTGATTCTGCTCTAATTATTTGGCCTGACAACAGCTACCAGAATATTGGAACATTGAATGACAGTGTAAAAGTTTTAAATGTTGAATACAGGCAGGGTTTACCCAGGTTTGACTACAGCAGGTTAACAGAAAGAGAAAAGAATGCTGCACTACCAATGGTTGACATTACAAAAGATGTAAATCTTCAATATCTGCATGAAGAAAATCATTTTGTAGAATTTGACAGAGAATCTCTCATTCCAAGAATGTTTTCTACCGAAGGGCCGGCACTTGTTGTGGGAGATTTAAATAAAGACGGCCTGGATGATATCTTTATTGGGAGCAGCCGCGATAAAAAAGCCGCTATTTTTTTACAGCAAAAAAACGGAAAGTTTATCAAAAGCATACAACCGGTTTTAGACAAAGACAGTATTTACGAAAATACTGATGCCTGTTTTACGGATGTAAACAATGACGGGAATATAGATATTGTAATTGCCAGCGGAGGAAACGAATTTTATGGAAATGATTTTCATAATACACCAAGAGTATATTTAAATGATGGCAAAGCAAATTTTACAAAATTGGAAAATGCTTTTGGTAACCTTTATTTAACTGCCTCTTGTGTGGTGCCATACGATTTTAATGGCGATGGATTTGTAGATCTTTTTATAGGAGCAAGAGCTGTACCTTTTGAATATGGCCAGGTGCCACAATCTTATTTATTGCTGAATGACAAAAAAGGGAAATTTATAAATGTTACCGACCAATATGCACCAGGTCTATCTAAGGTTGGTTTTGTAACACAGGCGTTGTGGTATGATATTGATAAGGACGGCGATAAAGATCTATTGCTGACGCAGGAATGGGGTGGCATAACAGCCTTTATAAACAACAATCACAAATTTGTAAAAAAAGTTTTATCGGATAAAAAAGGCTGGTGGAATTTTATATTGCCCGTAGATATAGACAATGATGGAGATGTAGATTTGATTGTAGGAAACCTTGGCACAAACAGCCGTTTAAAAGCCTCCGAAAAAGAGCCTGTAAAAATGTACTACAATGATTTTGACGGCAACGGGAAAAAAGAACAGTTGCTTACTTATTTTTTAAACGGAAAAGAAATTCCGTTTGCAAACAAAGCTGAACTGGAAAAGCAAATGCCTTCTGTAATGAAAAAGAAATTTTTATATGCTGAAGATTTTGCAAAAGCAAGTTTAAAAGATTTGTTTTCCCAAAAAAAACTTGATGAGGCATCTGTATTCACTGCAGATTATTTTTCAAACGCTATTCTCATCAATAAAGGAAATTTAGAGTTTGAAACAAAAGCATTGCCAATGGCTGCGCAATTCAGTCCGCTAAAAGATGCAGTAGTGGTAAATGCCAACAATGATGCATTACCCGATATATTGATTGGTGGAAATTTTTATGATAACAATATTGAAATGGGCAGATATGATGCTGATTACGGAACTATATTAATTAATAAAGGGAATGGTAATTTTAGTTGCGAAACATTAAACGGCCTTAAGATAAAAGGACAAATACGCCACATTAAACCAATACTGATTGGTAAACAACAGGCATTTGTTGTTGCTAGAAACAGCGATAGCGCAATGGTAATAAAATTTATAAATCAGCATTAATAAAATCTACTAATAATGCAATCACATAATAGGATAATAAATTTTTGTTACCCATTTTGAACTGTCTTTTTCTTTCTGCCTGTCAGTAACCAGCGATTGAAAAGAAATTGCCGGAGAGGTGAGATGGTAATCATCCATATACGATTCTAATATTTTTATACCTGCTTCAGCATTACCGGAACCTCCTTTAATTTCTGAAATTAAAATTTTGCCTGCAACCATTTTCTTAATTATAAACCTCTCACTATTTTGAACTGTTTTATTTATTGGAATGGCAACCATAGTTTTAAACAAATTGCTATCCTTCACCACATGAAGCATAGGTGGATTGGTTTGCAAAGCAGCATTAACAATTATGTATTTCTTTAAATCATTTACCAATTCATATACCTGCTCCACTGTTGGGTAAGCAGCAAATACTTTCTTTGTAGAAATAAGCAGTGTGTCTACTACCATACGATGTTCTATTTTTAAGCCGTAGACCTTTTCATCATTTTCCAGGTGGTTTTTTAATGCGTTTAAAACTGCACCAGCATTATTTTCTAATTTTTTTTGTATGTAATAATTACGTATCCGGTTAAAAATATTTTTTTGAGACTGAAATTCTCCTTCCCACTGAAATCCTACAGAATCTTTACTGATGGGAACTACATTAATTAATGAGCGTACAAATCCATCCTTTGATTTAATTAAGACACTGTCACCTGAAATCATTTTCCAGTTTACAGCATATTCAAAATCTTTAAAAGGAAAAACACTGTCACTTGTGCTATTCATACTTACAGGCCACCAGCTGTGCCAGTTTTTTTCATTCAGCAAAAATTTCACTGCGCTATTGGGAGATGTCTGTGCATATATCGTTTTTTTAAAATTTATTTTAGCAGGAAAAAATAAATAACTGCCTGTAATAAGGAGAGCAAAAAATAAAAAAAGCAAGAGCAACAATTTTTTCATATAATATTAATAAGAACGTAAAGTACTTCAAACAGTTTTTAAATTAATAATTATTCGTCGTTTTAAAGAGTAAACCGGTCATAATAATTTACATTTAATGATCTAAAAATTGATGTACATGAAAAAAATATTTTGCATTTTAAACCTTTTTTTTATTTCCTTTATTTCTCTCTCGCAAAAAACGGATGTGTGGAAAATAGCGGCAGACAAAATAGATCCAAAAGATTATTATGGTGTAACCGTTGCCAATGGAGTGATAGGTATTGTGTCGTCTCCCAATCTTTTTAAATGTAAAGATGTTGTACTAAATGGCGCTTACGACCAGTATGGGCGTGGACGGGTAAGCAACTTTCTGCAAAGTTTTAATCTGGTAAATATGAATATGGATATTGATGGCAACCGTTTAGGCAACGCTGATGCCGTAAATATGAAACAGGTATTGGATATGAAACATGCAAGCATTACCACTACGTTTGACTACAGGGACAAAGCAACTATATCGTACACATATTATGCTTTAAGAAACTTACCCTATACCGTGCTAGTTGATGTTGCTGTAACTGCAAAAAAAAATATTGAAATTATTCCAGCAAGTGTAATGGAAGCGCCGGATGCACTAAAAGATGTACAGAATTATTACAATGAAATTGATAGGCCTCACACAAAATTAAGTTTGCTGTCATCTACAGCAAAAAGCCCGACAGGCAAATTAACTTTTGCATCTTCCACCACTTTTTTGTTTGATGAATTGCATGGCAATGAACCACAGTTAATTCATGAAATGTGGGATAATAATATGCATCTTTCTAAATTTAAAAAAACTCTTGCTGCCGGCTCCACTTATCATTTTGCTATAGCAGGGTCTTCAATTACTACAGCGCAACATGATGATCCGTTAAATGAAGCAGAGCGTTACGTTATTTATGCAAAACTGCAGGGCACAAAAAAATTGTTGCAGTTTCACAATGCAGCATGGGATGAACTTTGGAAAAGTGATATTATTATTGAGGGAGATGACAACAGCCAGAGAGATGTGCATTCAGCTATGTATCATTTGTATTCTTTTGTAAGGGAAGGAACTTCGTATAGTCCATCGCCGATGGGTTTAAGTGGGCTGGGTTATAACGGCCATGTTTTTTGGGATACAGAATTATGGATGTTCCCTGCAATGGTTTTACTGCATCCTGAAATGGCAAAAAGTATGGTAGAGTATCGTTTTGAAAGACTGAAGCAGGCACAACACAATGCATTTGCACATGGGTACAAAGGCGCAATGTATCCTTGGGAAAGTGCAGGCACAGGTAATGAAGAAACACCTGTATGGGCTCTAAGCGGACCTTTTGAACATCATATAACTGCTGATGTGGCCATTGCAGCCTGGAACTATTTTGCTGTAACTCAGGATATCATGTGGCTTAAAGAAAAAGGCTTCCCTGTAATAAAAGCATGCGCAGATTTTTGGGTGAGCCGTGTAGAAAAAAATGGCCCCGGAAAATATGATATTAAAAACGTGGTGGCTGCAGATGAGTGGGCAGAAAACGTAGACAACAATGCATTTACAAATGCTGCTGCAAAAGCAAATTTGCAATATGCAATAATGGCTGCCAATATTTTACAGCTAAACCCAGATACTGACTGGGCAGATGTAGAAAAAAACATTCCGATCTTAAAATTGCCAAACGGTGTTACATCTGAGCATGCAACTTATGCTGGCGAAAAAATTAAACAGACCGATGTTAATTTACTTTCCTATCCATTAAAAGAAATTACTGATCCTGCACAAATAAAGAAGGACCTTGAGTATTATGAAAGCAGAATTGGTGAAGGCTCTCCGGCCATGACCCACGCCATTTTTGCCATATTGTATGCAAGGGCCGGAAACAGTGTAAAAGCATTTAAAGCTTTTGAGGAAGCGCATTTGCCCAATAAAAAAAATCCATTCGGAGTGTTATCAGAATCTGCAGGTGGTACCAATCCGTATTTTGCTACAGGTGCAGGCGGGTTTTTACAAACGATGCTTTTTGGTTTTGGAGGGTTAGAAATTACCCCACGTGGAGTAGTTCAGATAAAATCTACATTGCCAGCTCAGTGGAAAAGTTTAACTATAAGCGGAATTGGTCCGCAGCATAAAACTTTTACTGTAAAATGATACTGAAAATTCAAACTTATTGATTTAAAAAAACATATCTTACGATAACAAAAATTACCACAAATTGTGAAAGGCTTTGCTGCAGCAATAATACTGTTCATTTTATGTTTCAACTGGTTTGGATATAGTACCGTTGTATTTTTAATGCAGCAAAAAGCAGATGTGCAGCTGGAAGCTTCCCTTGATACAAAAAGCGTTAAAGAAAGCGAATTATTTGAAATAAAAATACCTCTTCATTTACCCTATCAAACTAGTTGGGCAAATTATGAAAGATATGATGGTGAAGTAAAACTGGATGGAACCATTTACAAATATGTAAAAAGAAAAGTTACAGCCGATACGCTTCATTTGATGTGCATAAAAAATACAAAAAAGATGGAGTATGAAAATGCAAAATCAGAATTTTACAAAGGCACAAACGATCTTACCTCAAAAAATAATTCTAAAAAAGTACCTTCCATAACAATTAAAAAAATGGTTGTTGATGCTGATAATGTTTTATTTGAACTAGGTACCAAACAAATAATATTGGAAGAAAATAGTTATTTTCCATCCAGAGCAAGAAGCACCTCAGATGCTCATCTTATATCTCCGAAACAACCACCCGATGGCGCTTTAGCCTAATCATTTTCTCTTACATTTTCATATAATCGCTTACTCTTTTTAATATAAGAGAAGTACATGCGTATTCTAAATAATTTTTACAATGAACAAAATATTTCTTTTTTGCATACCTGTTTTTTTATGGTGTAGTTGCAAAGAAAATAAAAGCTATGAAGCTATTTTTAACGATCCGATATTGTATTCAAAAACGGTTCATGAATTAAATAAAGTTGTAATGGGAAATAATTTTACACCCATTGTAGCATCCCGAAATTATTTGTATGCAAATGTTGCTGCTTATGAAGTAATGGCTGCCGGTTATCCAACAAAATACAAGTCTTTGGCTACACAACTTCATGGGTTAAACCCAATCGCAAAACCTGTAGCAGGTAAAAAAATTAATTATGAATTTGCATCGCTGTTATCTTTCTGCAAATTGGGCGAAGCGGTTACATTTCCTGAAGGAAGTATGAGCGATTATGTAGATAATCTTAAAAAAACAGCAAAAGACAATGGCATGTCCTCTGATATGTTTAATAATTCCATTGAGTATTCCGATACGGTTTCTGCCGCCATACTAAGATGGTCTAAAAAAGATAACTATGCTCAAACCCGCAGTGCTGAAAGATATACAGTAAATGATATAGAAGGAAGATGGGTACCAACACCTCCTGCATACAGTTCTGCTATGGAGCCGCACTGGAGTAAAATACGCACACTTGTTATGGATAGTTGTAACCAGTTTGAAGTACCGCCACCAATCCCATTTAATATTAAGGATACAACAGGTGCTTTTTACAAGCAGGTTATGGCTTCTAAATTTGCCATTGAAAATCTTACAGCCGAGCAAAAACACATGGCAGATTTTTGGGATGATAATCCATTTAAATTAAATGTATCGGGTCATTTAATGTATGGCACTAAAAAGTTTTCTCCTCCCGGGCACTGGATGAGTGTAATTGGTATTGCCTCTAAAACTGCAAAAGCAGATTATCCAACCACAGTTTATGCATTTGCAAAAACCAGCATTGCATTATTTGAAGCTTTTATACAATGCTGGGATGCAAAATATAAATACAACACTGCGAGGCCTGAAACGGTCATTAATAAATACCTTGATGCTGACTGGCAACCGTATTTGCAAACTCCGCCGTTTCCTGAATATACCTGCGGACACTCAACATGCTCTTCGGCAGCAGCAGAAGCACTTACAAGTGTTTATGGCGATAATTTTCATTACAAGGATACATCCGAGTTGGAATTTGGTATAGCAAGCAGAAGTTTTAAATCATTTCGTGCAGCTGCAGAAGAAAATAACTGGGCCAGGTTTTATGGTGGCATTCATTTTCACAACTCCTGTATTGTAAGTACCGAAGCAGGAAAAAAAGTTGGAAGCTACGTAGTTTCATCACTTAAGATGAAGCTATAATTTAATTAACTATTAAAACGAGTAAAATGAAAAAGATAATTACAACTCGAATCATCATCTTACTGTCCTTAACCTTTGCCTTTTATTGCCCTTTTGCGCAAACAGATATTGATGCTATTATGATGAATAAAAAACAATTTTGTGCAGGGTTAATGTATAGCAGCGGCAGTTGGAAAAATTATTGGGAAGGAACAAACAAAAGAGTCAATGCAAATCTGGGAACTGTATCCACAAAAGAATTTATGATACAGGGTAACTACGGAATAAGAAATAATCTTAATTTTTTATTTAGCCTGCCTTACATAAAAACCAAAGCAACTGCAGGCACTTTGCACAGTATGAAAGGGCTGCAGGATTTATCACTGTTTCTAAAATATATGCCCATTAAAAAAGAAATAGGTCACGGTACTTTTTCTGTATACACCATTGGGGGTTTATCATTTCCTACCACTGATTATGTAGCAGATTATTTACCGCTTTCTATTGGAATGCACAGCACCAATCTATCTTTTAGAGGAATGTTAGATTATCAGATCAGTAACTGGTTTGCAACAATATCCGGCACTTACATTCAGAGAAGCAATGTAGAAATTGACCGTACATCTTATTACACTACAGAAATGCATTACACCAATGAAGTAAGAATGCCCAATGCAACATCCTTTAATATTAGAACGGGCTTTCGCAGTAATAAATTAATTGCTGAGGCTGTTTTAAATAAATGGATTACACAGGGAGGATTTGATATCAGCAAAAATAACATGCCTTTTTTAAGCAATACAATGAACAACACTTCTGTGGGATTTAACGGAAAGTATACTGTTAAAAAAGATGGTAATCTTGCTTTGACTGGTGGGTTAAATTATACCGTTTCGGGTAGGAATGTAGGTCAGGCAACACATTTTAATTTTGGGGGATTTTATGTAATCGATTTTAATAAAAAATTCAAAGCTGCTGCTGAAAAAAAATTGGATGGTAATACAATGAATTAGTTTTTTAAAAAGATTATCAATCATATTAGATCAAAACTTTTCAATTACAACGATGAAAAAATTATTACAAATACTCAACTTATTTCTCCTCTTTTTTATATTACAGTCCTGCAATAAATCTATTGTAGAACGGAATTTAGAATTCACTGCCCTAGATCCTTTAAAAACTGATGTAAATGCAGGTGTATGGAAACCTGTTTTATTAACCGGGCCTACAGAATTTCCTGTAGCTGCTCCAGTCGCAACTACGACTCCTGCTTATGTTGCGGAGATAAATGAAATAAAAGGATGGCAAAGAAATTTAAACGAAACCCAAAAAAATTTCATTGCATATTGGAGCGCCGGTGCGGTACTGAGGTGGAATGAAATTTTGAGAGAACTTGTTGCAAAACACAACATTCCACCATATCAAAATGCAGATGGTACATATCCTTTTCCAAGTGCTGGAAATCCCTTTGCATATCCTGTTTTTCCTTTCAGTAATCCGCCTTATGCTGCCCGTGCATACGCGTATGTTGCTGCAGCCCAATACGACGCATTAATTGCAAGTTATTACTATAAAAAACTGTACAACCGGCAGGCCCCATATAAAATTGATGCTGGCGTAAAAGCCTTGGTGCCACAAAATGATCTGGGTTCTTATCCTTCTGAAGATGCGGCTGTAGTGGGTGTAACTGTAGAGTTATTAAAATTACTTTTTCCTGCCGATCAGGATTTTATACAACAGAAAGCAGAAGAACATAAACGATACCGCATTATTGCAGGCGCAAATGTTCGCAGCGATGTGGAAGCCGGTGAATTATTAGGTAAAGCAGTAGCACAAAAATTTACAGCAAGGGCAAGAACTGACAGAGCAGGATCATCAGTAGGCACAGCTATACTTTGGGCACAAATAGAATCGCAAACCGCAGCCACCGGCGAAATGCCCTGGATAAGCCAGGATCTTCCAAAACGCCCACCCATGTTACCATTATTTGGAAAAGTGAAAACATTTTTATTTGATTCTTTAACGATGGTTACCAATATCAGTGCAGCTGCACCCCCATCTACAAATTCTGTACAATTTAAAATTGAAGCAGATGAAGTTTTGTATTATGCAAAAAATTATGACCGTAATAGAATAGAAATTGTTCACTATTGGGCAGATGGTGCCAATACTTACACACCGCCGGGTCATTGGGATGCAATAGCATCTGAAGATTTTGTAAAGCAGCGTTTCAGCGAAGTAAGATGGGCAAGAAATATGGCATTGCTTAACATGAGTTTGATGGATGCCGCTGTTGTATGCTGGGATACAAAATATAAATATTTTAACCCTCGTCCTTCACAGTTTAATCCTGATATAAAGACCTGGACAGGCATACCAAATTTTCCTTCTTACACAAGCGGACACTCAACATTTAGCGGTGCAGCTTCAACAATTCTCGGCTATATTATTCCGGCCAAAGCAACAGCATATAATGATATGGCTAAGCAGGCTTCTCTTTCACGATTGTATGGCGCACTGCACTACCGCAGCGATTGCGACAGCGGATTAGTATGCGGTAAAAAAGTTGGAAGCTATGCTATTGCAAGAGCCATGAATGATGGAGCAGATTTTTAAAAGATTTTGTTGCCAAAAAAATACAACAGCAACGGGCAACATTAGTGCTGTTGCATCTGCCTGTTTGGCGTTTAGCCCGATGGGCATTTTTGCTGTTGCAGCTATGCTCATATTTAAGATCCAACAGATCCATCCGAGAAATTAATCTGAAGAAACTAATTTTAAATACATCGAATATTTAAAGACTGCGTTTTATACTCTCCTAAATTATCATAACCTGATAGACAATTTTTTGTAAGTCTAACATCGTAAACAAAGAAAAACCTTCTGTAATAAAAGATAAGTGATTGACAGCGTTGCTGGTATTTTAAATTTTTCCACGTAGTTTTAAGGATAGCGATTGTGGTTGTTGTTTACCAAAATAATTTTAAACTGAAATATTTATTTTGTTGAAATTATAAACAGTTAAGAACATACTCATTTTGTTGAAGAAAATGCCAAAAACGCTAGGTAATTGTAAATCGTTTACAACCAAGCTATCTGTAATTCTAAAATAAACATTATGAAATATTCTATTCCCTTTTTAATCTCCATTATTTTTTTAATGTCGTGCAACCAACAAAAAAAAGAACCAACAGGATCTACCAAACTCAATAACAACAATGCCTTTGCCAATGTAAATGATAGAGCATGGTGGAAAGAAGCTGTAGTTTATCAAATTTACCCAAGAAGTTTTAAAGACAGCGATGGCGATGGTATTGGTGATTTAAAAGGGTTAACCGGTAAGCTCGATTATGTAAAAAGTCTCGGGGTAGATATTGTATGGTTAAATCCTATTTACGGCAGCCCCAATGCTGACAATGGTTACGACATAAGCAACTACGATGACATTATGAAAGAATTTGGAACCATGGCAGATTTTGATGTGCTGTTAGCCCAAATGCACAAACGGGGTTTGAAATTGGTGATGGATCTTGTAGTAAATCATTGTAGCGATGAACATGAATGGTTTAAGCAGGCAAGAAGCAGCCGTACAAATAAATATAGAAATTATTTTCATTGGTGGCCTGCAGAAAGAGGCAAACCGGCATTTCGTCCAGGCTCTTTTGAAGTGGATGGAAGTGGCTGGAGATACGATACACTGACCAACAGTTATTATTTACATTATTTTAGTTACAAACAACCCGATTTAAATTGGGAAAACCCTGAGCTTAGAAAAGAAATTTACGCCATGATGAACCGGTGGTTTAAAAAAGGCGTGGATGGTTTTAGGATGGATGTTATTCCTGTAATTGCAAAAGATACCAGCTTCCCAGTAATTACTCAAAAAGAACTGGATGAAAAATATGGCGGTGGTTGGTTTACGTATTTTGCCAGTACGCCTGCAGTGCATACCTATTTGCAGGAAATGAATAAAGAAGTACTCAGCAAATATGATATTATGACGCTGGCCGAAGGTGCAGGCACTACAAAAGCAACGGCCATGAATTTTGTAGATCCTGATAGGCACGAACTTGATATGAGTTATCATTTTGAAGGTGTAGATATTGGTTATGAAAAAGGTGCATATAAAAAAATGAATCCAAACTGGAGTCTGCCGGAATTTAAAAATGTGTATTCTGCTTGGGACAGTGTTTTTGCAAATAAAGGTTGGGGCACAATTTATTTAGGTAATCATGACCAACCAAGGATGGTAACTCGCTGGGGTAATGATGCACCGGAATTTAGAGATGCTTCTTCCAAAATGTTAACCACTTTTTTATTAAGTATGCGTGGCACACCCTACTATTATTATGGTGATGAACTTGGCATGACAAATATTAAATTTGATAAAATAGAAGACTACAGAGATATAGAAATGATGGCGGAATATGGCAAAGTAAAAAATGCCGGTGGAGATTTGAAAGCTTTTTTAGAAACCCAAAAAAATGGCGGTGCAAGAGATAACGGGCGCACTCCGATGCAATGGGATAGCTTGGCAAATGCAGGTTTTACAACCGGTATTCCCTGGCTAAAAGTAAATGATAACAAAAATGTAATTAATGTAGCTGCTGCAGAAAAAAATGCTAACTCAACCCTACATTATTTTAGGAAAATGATAAAACTTCGCAAAGATAATATTGACCTGTTGGTATATGGAAAGTATACATTGCTTGATGCGCCAAATGCTGATGTATATGCATACACTAGAGAAACTGATAAACAAAAAGTACTGGTATTACTTAATTTTAAAAATAAGATTGCTGTGTTTGATAAGGGTAAAATGCAATTAGGAAATGAAATGATAAATAACATGCAAAATTTAAAGATTGAAGGAACAAAAGTTATGCTTCAACCTTATCAGGCATGTATTGTAAAACTTAACTAATTTTTAAAAATAAAATGATCTTCTAAATTAAATTTATTTCATGCTCAATAAAATAAAACAATTTTTACCGTTTTTCTGTTATTCGTTTCTGTTATCATTTCTATTTTTAATAAATGGGTGTAACACAAAAAAAGAAAATACAAAAGCTGTAAAAAATGACTGGTGGAAAGAAGCTGTAGTTTACCAAATTTATCCACGCAGTTTTAAAGACAGCGATGGCGATGGCGTGGGAGATTTAAAAGGCATTATATCTAAATTAGATTATGTTAAAAGTCTGGGAGTAGATGCAGTTTGGCTAAATCCAATTTATGCATCACCCAATGATGATAATGGCTACGATATCAGCAATTATAGGGAGATCATGAAAGATTTTGGCACAATGAAAGATTTTGATTTGTTGCTGAAAGAAATGCACAGCAGAGGAATAAAATTAATTATGGATCTTGTAGTGAACCACAGCAGTGATGAGCACGAATGGTTTAAACAGGCAAGAAGTTCCCGTACAAATCCTTACAGAAATTATTATCATTGGTGGCCTGCAGAAAAAGGAAAGCCACCCTACAGATGGAGTTTTTTTGATGTTAACAGTGATGCCTGGAAGTTTGATTCGCTTACCAATTCCTATTATCTACATTATTTTTCAAGAAAGCAACCTGACCTTAATTGGGAAAATCCAAAACTAAGAAATGAAGTATACGATATTATGAAATATTGGGCTGATAAAGGAATTGATGGGTTTAGAATGGATGCATTTCAATTCGTATCTAAAGATACCACATGGCCGGAGTTACCAAAAGGATACGAAAAAAATGTAATTAAATATTATGGTCTTGGCCCTCACCTGCACGAGTATATCAAAGAAATGAATAAAGAAGTGCTGAGCAAATATGATATTATGACGGTGGCAGAAGGAGCCGGCAGCTCACCAAATGAAGCACTGGATTTTGTTGACCCCCAAAGAAAAGAATTAAACATTGCTTATCATTTTGAAGGAGTTGATGTCGGCAAAAATATCAGTGAATTTGGTCTGGAAAAATACAAAGCTATTTATTCACGTTACGATTCAGTCTTTGCAGAAAAAGGATGGCTTTCTATTTTTTTAGCTAACCATGACCAGCCACGTATGGTAAATAAATTTGGAAACGATGCCCCCGAATTCAGAGAAGCATCTTCCAAAATGCTTACCACTTTTATATTGTCTATGCGTGGTACGGCATTTTATTATAATGGAGACGAACTTGGAATGACCAATATAAAGTTTAATTCAATAAACGATTACAATGATGTGGGTACAAAAAATAAATATTTAGAAATAAAAAATAATGGCGGCGATACAACAGCTTACCTAGAACTGCAAAAACTTACTTCAAGAGATAATGGCAGAACGCCGTTTCAATGGGATACTACTGCAAATGCAGGTTTTACAACTGGCACACCATGGCTTAATGTAAATTCAAATTACAAATATATAAATGTAGTAACGGAGATAAATGATAAAAACAGCCCTCTTAATTATTTTAAGAAAATGATACAACTTCGTAAAAATAGTAAGGAATTATTTGTCTACGGAAAATATGAATTAATTGATAAAGCCAATCCTAATGTATTTGCATATACACGCACATCAGCCAACGAAAAAATATTGGTACTGTTAAATTTTAATAAAGAAACCAGCCGTGTTGCCTTACCCAAACAATACAGTTTGGGAGATGAATTGATAAATAATTTGCAGCCCTTAAAACTGCAGGGTTCAGATATTTCATTACAACCTTATCAGGCCTGTATCATTAAACTAAAATAATCTTAAACGCTTTTAAAAATCTATTTATGAAATTTATTTTTGGAATAGCATTATGCAGCATTACAGTTAACAGTTTTGCACAAACAAAATTTCCTTACCAAAACCCTGCATTAAATATTGAAAAACGTGTGGCAGATTTGCTTGGCAGAATGACTGCAGAAGAAAAAGCAGGTCAGTTAAATCAATTAAATGGTGGTGCATTTACCGGCCCTGCTGTAAATGATGTAGGTCAAAACGAAAAAATAAAAATGGTTCAAAGTGGCGCCGTTGGCTCATTATTAAATGTGGTTGGCGTGGCTGATACCAGAGCAATACAGACAGAAGCTGTAAAAAGCCGACTTCATATTCCACTAATTTTTGGTTATGATGTAATACACGGTTATAAAACAATTTTTCCTATACCGCTTGCTGAAGCCTGTAGTTGGGACTTAGAGGCTATTGAAAAAAACTCCTCTATTGCTGCAAAAGAAGCATCTGCAGCCGGCGTGCATTGGACCTTTGCACCAATGTGCGATGTTAGCAACGACCCACGTTGGGGCAGGGTAATGGAAGGTGCAGGCGAAGATCCTTATTATGCAGGGCTGGTTTCTGCTGCAAGGGTAAAAGGATTTCAGGGAAATTTAAATGACAACAAACATGTTTTAGCCTGCGTAAAACATTTTGCTGCTTATGGTTTGGTAGAAGCCGGCAGAGAGTATAACCAGGTAGATGTAAGTAGGGTAATGCTTTGGAATAAATATTTGCCACCGTATAAAGCAGCCGTAAATGCAGGCGCAGCAACAGTTATGAACGCATTTAGTGTAGTGGATGGTGTGCCGGCAAGTGCAAACAAATACCTGGTGACAGATGTATTGAAAAACAAATGGGGCTTTAAAGGTTTTGTAGTTAGCGACTGGGCTTCCTTTAGCGAAGAAATAAAACATGGCTATGCTGAAGATGAAAAAGATGCTGCACTTAAATCTTTACAGGCAGGAAGTATGATGGATATGGAAAGCAAAATTTCGCAAAAATATTTACCGGAATTACTGAAAGAAAAAAAAATAACCATACAACAATTGGATGAGGCTGCAGGGAAAATTTTGTACCAAAAATTTAGACTTGGTTTATTTGATGATCCTTTTAAATTTTGCAATGAAGCCAATGAAAAAACTGTAATGTTTACCGCAGAAAACAGGGCAATAGCAAAAACTGCCGCAGAAAAATCAATTGTACTTTTAAAAAACAACAATAATATTTTACCACTGGATAAAAATAAAAAAGTAGCACTTATTGGTTTTTATGCAAACAGCAAACCCGATTTGTTTGATTTTTGGATAGGCCAGGGAAACAGCAACGATGCTGTTACCGTTTATGAAGGGCTAAAATCTAAAATAAGCAATATCAGCTTTTGCAATGGGTATAATGGCGATAACAGCAGCAGCGAAATGCTGATAAACGAAGCAATTCAAAATGCAATTGCGGCAGATGTGGTTGTTGTAAATATAGGGATCAGCGGAAAAATGGCCGGCGAAGATCGTTCACTTGCGTATCCACAAATAAGCGATGGACAAATAGCATTATTGAAGGCATTACAAAAAACCGGGAAACCTGTTGTTGCTCTTGTTTCCAGCGCAAGACCTTTAATACTTACACAGGCAGAACCGCTTGTAGATGCTTTGGTACAGGGATGGATTTTGGGTACTGAACATGGAAACGCAGTTGCATCGATGCTTGTAGGAGATTACAACCCTTCGGCAAAAACTGTAATGACATTCCCATATGCCATCGGACAAATACCTATTTATTACAATCATTTTAATACCGGACGACCAACTACTACAGACGGACTCGGCAATTGGTACAGCCGATACAGAGATATTCCAAACGAACCGCTTTATCCTTTTGGTTATGGGTTGAGTTATACTTCGTATGATTACAGTGAGGTAAAACTTTCATCTCCAACAATCAAAAAATCAGCTACGTTAAAAGTAACTGTAAATGTAAAAAATACGGGCTCAATGGATGGAGAAGAAACAGTACAATTGTATATTAGAGATTATGCAGCATCTATCGTGAGACCTGTAAAAGAATTAAAAGCGCTTAAGAAGATAATGATAAAAGCGGGAGAAACAAAAGAGGTAATTTTTATGCTTACAAAAGAAGATTTATCTTTTTATGACGCTAATGGAAACAGTATTATAGAAAGCGGCAAATTCAGTGTATTTGTAGGTCCAAATTCAAAGGATACAAAAATGGCAGATTTTATTTTAAACTAGTTTTATAGAAAAAAATTTTTTAACTAGCCATAAATTTATTTTCTGAAAAAATGGGTGTTTGGTTAATCACTGTTAGTTTAAGCCCATTTTATTTAGGATTGATTTGGCTCATTTTACTAACGTAGAAATGATTTCATGGTTTCTAAATAAGGATACTTTATGAAAAAAATTATTTTTGTACCGTTACTTTTTATAATGTCTTTTGCTATAGCACAATCAACTTCGTATACAGAACAATTTAGACCACAGTTTCATTTTTCTCCTAAAAATAACTGGTGTAATGATCCTAACGGTTTGGTTTATAATAATGGACTTTATCATCTATTTTACCAATATAATCCGTTTGAAAATGTATGGGGGCATATGACTTGGGCTCATGCAACTTCTAAAGATTTAATACGTTGGAAAAACTTACCTGTTGCTATAAAAGAAGAAAATGGAATAATGATTTTTTCCGGAACCTGTGTGGTTGATAAAAATAATACAAGCGGTTTTGGCAAAAATGGAAAACCACCGATGGTTGCTATCTATACCGGACATATTGAAAACGTAAACCAATCTCAAAACATTGCGTATAGTTTGGATGATGGTATTACTTGGACCAAATATTTAAACAACCCAGTATTAGATATACAGAAAAAAGATTTTAGAGACCCGAAGGTATTTTGGGATAATAATAAAAAATATTGGGTAATGTTATTAATGTTATCGGCAGAACACAAAGTACAATTCTATGCCTCTAAAAATTTAAAAGAATGGAAACATTTAAGTGATTATGGTCCGGTTGGAGATACAGCGGGTGTTTGGGAATGTCCCGATTTGGTACAGGTACCAATAGAAGGAAATTCCAACAAAATGAAATGGTTGCTTCAAATGTCGCAAAATGCAACAATGCAATATTTTGTAGGTGAGTTTGATGGCACATCATTTACAAATGAAAATTCTATAACTGAAATTTACAGACCCGATTATGGGCCGGACTATTACTCAGCAATAAGTTACAATCAATTACCTAAACAGCATTTACCTACCGCTATCGGTTGGATTAATAATTGGAATTACGCCAATAAGATACCAACTACACCGTGGAAAGGCGCCATGAGTTTACCCCGTACTTTAAGTGTAAAAAAAGTTAATGGAAATTGGCTGTTAATTCAAAAAACGGATCCTGCACTAAACAGTTTAAGAAAAAAGTTGGTAACAATACCCGATGTAAGTTTAACGAACAACAAAAAAATATTTCCTGCAAAAAGTACCCAATTTGAGTTGCAGTTGTCCATTACACCCTTAGAAAAAAATACAGTTAGTGCAGTAAGGATTGCAGTAAATGAAGATACCTATTTTGAAATTGTTTACAACAATAAAACACAAATGCTTTCTGCAGACAGAAGCAAAACCGGTACCGGCGATTTTAGTGAACAATTTAAAAAAATGAATATTTATGAAAAGAAAATTGCTTTAGTTAATAATAAAATTGATCTCCAAATTTATTTTGATAACAGTATTGCAGAAATATTTGTAAACAATGGCGAAGCTGTTTTTACGTTTCAACTCTTTCCTAAAAAGAATAATGTAGGAATTGAGGTTGTAAGTAAAAATAAAAAAACACGTTTCAGCAATATCAAATTTTGGGAAATAAAGAATATCTGGAAATAACATTCACAAAAAAACATTAGGTTTATGCATAGACATACGAAGTTTGGTAAAAAAATTAATGCAGGTACAACTTATAATTTTTCCATTGCAGGAAGCAGCATTACATCTGCTCATCATCCCGGTCTGCCCGTCACCAATGGGTTTGAGTCGGTTAGGTTATGATGGATATGTGTTTTGGGATACGGATTTATGGATTTATCTGGGGTTGTTGATCAGCACAATTTTAAACGGAATTGCAGGAAGTTTATACTTACAGTATAGATTTAACCATAGAACAATTGCGCATTGCACATTTTTTGGCCGATGGAATAAACACTTACACGCCACGCGGGCATTGGAAATCTATTGCAGCCACCCATTTTGTTCAACAACATTGTAGCGAAGCAAGATGGGCCAGAAATATTGCATTGCTAAATATGAGTTTAATTGATGCTGCTGTAGTTTGTTGGGATGCAAAATCAATTTACATTACCCCTCGCCCTTCGCAAATAAATCCCGACATTAAAACGGTAACAGGCATTCCTAATTTTCCTGCATACATTTCCAAGCACAGTACATTTAGCGATGCAGCATCTACCACACTTAGTTCCATTATTCCCGAAAATACTTCCAAATACATTACGCAGGCAAAAGAAGCTTCTATGTCAAGGTTGTACAGCGCTATTTATTACCGGAGCGATTGCGAGAAAGGTTTGGAAACCGGTAATTAAGTGGGTAATTAATCCGGTAAGCGTGGCCATAATGATGGTGCAGAATAATCTTTTAACGATAGTGAGATTATATTTTTATGGGCTGTTTGCATATACCATTTTCAGCATTTTTTCGGGCTATACGTTACAAGTCCTCGTTTGCCGCAAGCGGCGCACTGTGGGCTTTACACTCCTATCCCGCAGCCCATCAACTTTCGTTTTTCAATTTAACGGTTACATAACCAAATTATGAGATAGCAAGTAATTTTAAAAAAACTGATAACAACTTTTATCAAATAAATATTAAAAAATTTTCGGTTAAGGGTCCACAATTATTTTACCGATCAGTATTTAATCATTCCGAAGACTTAAGAAAAAATAGTTCATATCTTTCTTAAAATAAATTAATTTAACCAAAACTATCCCAGTCTCATAACAAACATTTAATAATTTAATTGCTCTTTGTTAATTAAAAACACATTATCAATTTAAAAGTTCCTTGATGAAAAACATTGTCACGCTTCTTCTCTTTATAATTTTATCCAATATGGCAATTGCTCAAAAAACGCCTGATAAAATTTATGGCCAGTTATTTACAGATGTTCAAACTGCAAAAGTTTTTTCTGATAATAAAACTTTTGTTGACTGTACACCCAAACGCAAGCCAGCAGATATAATGTACGATTATGGATTATCAAAAAATACAAATTTTAATCTGAAGAAATTTGTTGAAGATAATTTTAATCTTCCCGCAGCACCGCCTGCAAATAATTTAGTGCAAGACAAAGATGTAGTAAAACACATAAATAAGTTGTGGAGCATTTTAAAAAGAGAGGCAGATAAAGACGTTGTTGGCTCATCTTTATTACCGCTGCCCTATCCTTACATTGTGCCGGGCGGGCGTTTCAGAGAAATTTATTACTGGGATAGTTATTTTAGCATGCTCGGTTTAAAAGAAAGCGGCGAAATAGTTTTGATTGAAAATATGATCGATAATTTTTCCTTCCTCATAAATACTTATGGGCATATACCTAACGGCAACCGTTCGTATTATTTAAGCAGAAGCCAGCCGCCTTTTTTTTGTCTGATGGTAGAACTACTTGCCGGCATTAAAGGAGATAAAGTATACAAAAAATATTTACCTCAAATGCAAAAGGAATATAATTATTGGATGCAGGGTGCATCAACATTAAAAAATGAGACTTCTTTTAAAAGCATTATTAAATTAAACGACGGAACAATTTTAAATAGGTACTGGGATGATTTAGAAATTCCAAGGCAGGAAGGATATACAGAAGATGTAAAAGTTGCAGAAGATGCTGTAACACAAAAAATGATGACAATGCGTTTTGCAAGCGAAGCTGCCATGAATAATTTTAAAACACAACAGGAAAAAAATATTTATAAAAATCTTCGGGCAGGTGCTTGCAGTGGCTGGGATTTTAGCAGCCGATGGTTTAGTGTATCCGATAAAATATCCACCATTCAGGTATTGGATATTGCACCAGTAGATTTAAACGCTTTAATGTATAAAATTGAAACATTACTTGCAAAAGCATACAAAATAACAAAGCAGGAAAATCAAAGCCGGCAAATGACCAAGGCTTCAAATAAACGTTATTTAGCCATTGAAAAATATTTTGTCAGCAAAGAATTAAATTTTTACAGCGATTACAATTTTAAAGAAAACACAACCACCAATATTGCTACAGCCGCTGCATTATATCCGCTTTGTTTTTTTAGTAATTCTTCTCAAGGCATTTCCAAAAAAGGTAATTCGGCTAAAGCCTTTATCGAAAAATATTTATTAAAAGACGGAGGCCTTTTATCTACCCCAAATTTAACCGGTCAACAATGGGATGCACCTAATGGATGGGCACCACAGCAATGGATGGCTATAAAAGCTTTGGAAAATTGTAACCAAAAACAATTGGCAAAAGATATTGCAACCCGTTGGATAAAATTAAATACGGAGGTGTATTTAAGAACAGGTAAATTGATGGAAAAATATAATGTAACAGATACTCATTTGGAAGCCGGTGGCGGAGAATATGCAGGACAGGATGGATTTGGCTGGACCAATGGCGTTCTGTTGGCATTGATAAAAAAATACGGACCTAGACAATAATTATCTTGGTTCTAATATTAAAAATTGATACGGCTGTAAAATAAGCATTTCATGATCGTGCCCTACCGAATATAACTTTTGCTGCCAATGATCAAACAACTGTTTTCGAATTAGGTCATTTTGTTTAAAAGTATACCAACTTATACCTGTCTCTGTATTGCTAAAATTAAAAATACAGTAAACCCTGTCATTATCCCAGGCACGTAAAAAACCTGCAACTTTTGTGTTGGAAATATTTAACCAGGTAAGGTTTTTTTTATCTGCAATTACATCTAATTTTTTTCTTAGGCTAATTAATTTTTGAGTTGCTGCAAAAATTTTATTTTGTATGGTATTTTTTTCCAAATATGCATTTTCATATTTAATTAATGGTCGGTGCATCCAACGGTTATCATAACTTTTATCAGGGTCATTTAAGTAAGAATAATCATTTGTGTAACCCTGTTCATCCCCATAAAAAAGCATGGGCAAACCTCCAATAAAAAAACTTTGCGCCTGCATTAAAATTATTTTTTGAACAGCAGTATATATTTCATTTTCATTATGGTGCTCAAGTGCTTTTTCCAAACCACAAAGCGATGCAAGGGTGCCGCTTATTCTAGCATCTCCTGTTTTTTCATTTACCGAAAACAATGCACCTTTAGCCGGCGTATTGGGATAGGAACCTGAATAATAATCTTTTAAAAAACGCCTGTGTTCATAGGGGTCAAAGCCTGCATCGCTTATAATTTTATCATCGTAACCCAAACCTATATCATCGTGGCATCTCGTATATGTAATCCATGTTGTGCCATAGGGTTTTTGCAATATTTGCTCTTGAGCGGCTAACATTACCTGAGTGTCTGCTGTGCCGAGTGCATCCCATTGCAGCGCCATTTGAGTGGCATTGTATGCAAAGTCAGACTCATGTGCAAGGTATTTCCCCGTACCAAAATATTTCATTATTTCTGTTGGGGCCACTATTGCTTCAGCCAATAATGCCATCCCGGGTGTAGCAACACTTACACATTGTTTTATAAGCTGTAGAATGGAATGTGCTTCTTCTAAATTTTGTCCTGATGTATTATTTTTTTTCCAGATAAATGCAGGTGCATCTATTCTTAAAACATCAACTCCGAGGTTTGCATAAAAAAAAATGGTATCCATCATTTCATTAAAAACAGCCGGATTTCTATAATTTAAATCCCACTGGTAATTATGAAAAACAGTCATCACCCATTTATTCAATTCTTCTACGTAAGTAAAATTACCGGGAGCATTTTGTGGAAAAACTTCCGGCATCGTTTTTTCAAGTTCATCAGGCATAGTTCTATCATCAAAAAAATAAAAATAATCCTGATATTTTTTTTCGCCCTGTTTTGCTTTCAATGCCCATACGTGTTGGTTTGAGGTATGATTTAAAACAATATCCAGCATTAAGTACATACCCTTTTGTTTCATCTCTTTTTCAAGCGCTTTAAGGTTTTTTAAAGTGCCGTATTTTTTATCAATTTTTCTAAAGTCTGATACCGCATATCCTCCGTCACTTTCATTCTGTGGACTTTCAAAGACAGGCATTAAGTGCAATAAATTAATACCAAGGGTTTCAAAATAATCAAGTTTTTTTTGCAGATTGTTTATAGTACCACAAAACCTGTCGATATACAAACTCATACCACAAAGGTTATTGTTCAAGAACCAGGGCTCTTCTTTATTTAGTTGTTTGGATAAGTCTTTATTTTTTAAAATATCACTTCTTTTTTTAAAAGCATTGTTTATAATCTTTAGCAGATTTTTAAAGCCGGTTTGTGCATCCGGATGATTTTGGTATAATTTATTAAATAATTCTACAATATTGCTTAACGCATTTTCGTAACGAAGATTAAATTTCTTTTCAGCCAATTCACTAATATCAGGCATTATGATAATCTTTATTATTTAAAAAATATTCTTGTCTAAATGTTTAAATGCCTCCATTGCACCATAATATTCACAGGTTTTAGCTCCTGCTTTATTGGCATTGCCCACAATAGTTTGCCAATCGGATAAAGCTAATTTTTCAATTGCAAGCATGTCCATTTTGCTCAATTGAAATAATAACGCACCTACAAAAGCATCGCCGGCGCCGGTTGTATCTATAGCAGTAACAGTCACACTAGGCACCAATACACATGCTTTGTTTAATCCAAGTAAAGTTCCCTTTTCTCCTAAAGTAATTGCAAATATTGCTTTTGTTTTACTGAAAAAAACATTTGCAGCATCTTCCACATTCTCTTTACCAGTCAGTAACATAGCTTCTTCATTGCTCACTTTAAAAAAATCGCAAACCGTTAAAAACTTCCACGATTGTTCAATAAAAGACTTTGTGTTATTCTGAAAAAGCAGTTGACGATAATTAGGATCAAAACTTATAAATAAATTTTGATCCTGAGCTTTTTGCATCAAGCTATAATATGCCGTTTGAAGTGGACCTGGTAAAAAAGCTGTGGCAGATCCAAAATGAATAATTGAAAAATCATTTAATGGAATGGTATCAACTTCGTCTTTTGTTAATTGTCCGTCAGCACCTCTGTTAAAATAAAAATCTCTTTGACCATCGTTCATTAATGATACAAATGCAAAAGTTGTAAAGTATTTTTCATCCTGTAACATGTAATGGGTAACCACATTAAAATCCTTCATCACTTGAAGTAAATGTTTTCCAAAAGGGTCTACACCTGTTTTTGCTGCTAGCCATACTTCACCTCCAAGTGCGCCTATAGCAGCTGCAACATTTGTGGGCGCACCGCCTGGTTTTTTAATAAAGTTGTTACCATCGGCAAGAGCACTACCTGTATCGGTACAAATCATATCAATAAGGGCTTCGCCAATACAAAGTATTTTATTCATAAAAATTTTATTAGTGCCCACCGGTAGATGGTGTAGCCATTATTTCGTTTGTAAGTTTTTTTGATTTTATAAACGTTGTCAAACAAGCAGCTATTAATAAAAATATTCCTGCAAATAAAATTGCCTTGCTGGAATCATTATCTAAAAAATGCTTCATTATATAGCCAAACGTAATTGTTTGGATAAACATTGGCAAAACTATCATCATATTAATTATACCCATGTAAACTCCATATTTTTCTTTGGGTATTTCGCTTACTATCATTAAATACGGTATACCCATCATACTAGCCCAGCCTATACCAAAACCGGTAATTGCCACATAAAATAAACCCAGTTGATGTATTTGAGAAAATGCTATAAACCCAATACCGGCAAGCAATAAACAAAATACGTGTACTAATTTTGGACTGTATTTTCTGGCAAGCCAGACCAAACTAAATGCAACCAAAAAAGTAACAATATTGTACCAGCCATTTATACCTCCGGTTGCAGAAACTGCTTTTTCGTATTTCTTATTGTTGGCATCAATTATAATAAGAGAATCCATTTGCGAAGTTGAAAAGTTTACCGAGGGAATTTTATTTTTAAAACTTTCATATACAGTAACGGGTGTAGATAATTCCGTAAAAATTTCTTTTGTATTTAATTTATTATTGTCTGCATATTCTTTTGCTCCTTTTTCAAACCGCAGGTATGAATTGTAATTTTCATCCAGGGCTGTACTCATTTTTATACTTTGCCAGCCGTAAGCATTTTTTGCAACAGCCTTGCTGGAATTTTGCCAGTAACAAAACAATGCATACCATTGAAATAAATAAACCAAAGCAAGCATCCACATTACTTTCGGCATATTTGCTATAGCTTTTGCCACATCTGTAAACGGAGAAAATATATTTATTGGTTTAGCTTTCATTTCCGCAAGTTCTTCATCTGTTGGAGGAATTTCAGGAGTAGTTTTCATACTCCACCACACACTCGTAATAGAACAAATTGCCCCTAAAGTAAAAGATGCAAAAACCCAGTTTGGGATTTTACCCGTTTTGCCCATAAAAATAAGTGGGAAAAGGAGCAAAGAAAAATTGGCAAGCGTTTGCCCAAAACCTGTAAAAAAGCTTTGTGCCTGAAAGCCGGTAGGTTGCTGGCTCGAATCAAGTTTGTCGGCTACAAATGCCCGATATGGCTCCATTGCCGTATTATTACCAGCATCTAAAATCCATAACAATCCTGCTGCCATCCACAACGAACTGCTAAATGGAAAAGCAAACAATGCAAGGCTGCACATAACAGCACCGATAAAAAAATAAGGCTTTCTTCTTCCAAATTTTGGATGCCAGGTTCTATCACTTAATGCACCAATTATAGGTTGTACCAATAAACCTGTTAGCGGGCCTGCAAGGTTTAACCATGGAATTTGATCTGGACTCGCTCCTAAAAAATCGTATATAGGGTTTACCGCACTTTGTTGTAAGCCAAAGCTGTACTGTATGCCAAAAAAGCCTACGTTCATATTTATAATTTGCCAAAAACTTAAACGGGGTTTTAGTAAAGACATGCAGTTAGTTTATCCCTAAAAATAAGCGTTTTGTGTAAAACTATTTAATGAAACCCTAATGAAGGATTACAACTGCAGTTACAAACGATTGATGTGTGAAAAAATTATCAGGTATAATTATAAAAATATTTGCTTTATTATAATACTATTTAAAGTTGAAGGAATGTTTATACAGTCATTAATGTAAGTAAACTTTATTCTCTAATTTCCTTGTCCTTCGCTATTGTAAGGTCTTCCAGCAAAACAGTCATGGGCATGGCATGATGCCAATCTGGAGAACTGCTTTCTTTCCTTTAACTTCTTTTAGAATTCCTACCTGTATGTTTTGGCGCATTTTTACTTTATCGCCAACTTTTATTTCCGCTTCTATTTTTATAAATCTTACGTTAAGCTTTTTTTTCGCCTCGTTTCGTGCCGACACTAAACGTTCGCTTCAATCCTTTGCTCATCTAAATAATGTTTTGATTTAAAGCATGTTTACAGGTTAAAGGAAGTTCATCACCGACTAAAATAAAAATAATAAAAACATTTAATTAGTTAGTAGTAGTAAATAGCTTGGCATTTTAGTAGATAATAACAGTTGAAAAAAGATCCCCAGCTGCGAATAGCCGTGATAGAAACGCAAATACTTTTTTGTTGCCTTTGGAAAAAAAAATTGTAGTGTATTGCACAATACAAATACTTATTCATTTTTTGAAGCTGATGCTCCTTAAACTGAAAATTATATTATAGCGTAATCTTTTGTAGTTGACCCGGTTTATAACTAATACAAACAAATTTTATTAATTGATTGTTTTTTTGCCAAAAAGTATATTTTTGCAGCGTATTAACTAAATATTACAAACATGTCAGACATCGCTACAAGAGTCAAAAAAATTATCGTTGATAAATTAGGTGTAGATGAAGCAGAAGTTACAACTGAAGCCTCTTTCACCAACGACCTAGGCGCCGATAGCTTAGATACCGTTGAACTTATTATGGAATTTGAAAAAGAATTTAATATTTCTATTCCCGACGAACAGGCTGAAACTATTACTACTGTTGGTCAGGCGGTTTCTTATTTGGAAGAGAACGCAAAGTAATTTCATTGCCCGAACGGTATCTTGCCGTGCGGGCATTTTAATTTTTTTACAGGCAATTTTATGGCGTTAAAAAGAGTAGTAGTTACGGGGCTCGGTGCAATTACAGCATTGGGCAAAACTGTAGAAGAATATTGGCAAAATCTTACTGATGGTGTCAGTGGCTGTGCTATGATACAGCAATTTGATGCCTCAAAATTTAAAACAAAATTTGCCTGTGAGGTTAAAGATTTTGAACCTACAACTTATTTAGATCGTAAAGAAGCACGTAAAATGGACCGCTTTACACAGTTCGCAATAGTTGCGGCTGATGAGGCAGTAAAAGATGCGGGGCTTACGCCCGAAAATGCTAATGTTGATAGGGTAGGTGTAATTTTTGGAAGTGGTATTGGCGGTATAATAACTTTCCAGGAAGAAGTATTAAATTTTGGAAGTGGCGACGGAACGCCTAGGTTTAATCCATTTTTTATACCAAAAATGATACTCGATATTGCTGCCGGACAAATATCTATGCGGCATGGTTTTCGGGGTCCAAATTTTGCCGTTGTTAGTGCCTGCGCATCATCTACCAATGCAATTATTGATGCCTTCGATAATATTCGTTTAAACAAAGCAGATGTAATTGTTACTGGTGGCAGCGAGGCCGTAATTTGTGCTGCAGGTGTTGGTGGTTTTAATGCCATGAAGGCTATGAGCGAAAGAAATGACAACCCTACAACTGCGAGCCGCCCGTTTGACAATGATCGTGATGGTTTTGTTATGGGAGAAGGTGCAGGTATTTTAATTTTAGAAAGCCTGGAACATGCGCTTACGCGTGGTGCAAAAATTTATTGCGAAATAGCAGGAGGCGGCGCTACCGCAGATGCATACCATATTACAGCACCACATCCTGAAGGATTGGGCGCAAGAAATGTTATGATTGCAGCTCTGGCAGATGCAGGAATGGTCCCTACAGATATTGATTACATTAATGTACACGGCACATCTACACCGCTTGGTGATGTTGCCGAAACCAAAGCTATATTAAGTGTGTTTGGTGAGCACGCTTACAAATTAAATATAAGCTCAACTAAAAGCATGACCGGGCATTGCCTTGGTGCTGCCGGTGCATTAGAAGCATTGGCTTGTATACTTGCTGTTACTAAAGATATTGTTCCGCCTACAATTAATCATTTTACTGATGATCCGGATCTGGATCCAAAACTTAATTTTACTTTTAACAAGGCCCAGCACAGAACAGTTAACGCTGCACTCAGCAATACTTTCGGTTTTGGCGGGCATAATGCGAGCATGATTATTAAAAAGTATAAAGCCTAAAAGTTTTTTTAATAAAGGATATTTTATATAAACATATTTTATTTTTAATTTAGCATTTTTGTTGTCCAAACAAAAACGCAGCAATGGTCAACATCGTTGTGTCACACACTTGTGTGGCAAATCTTTGCTCAAATTTAATTATGCATTTTATATAACATCATTGATATTATATTTTTATATCTAGAAGTATCTCATTCAAAACAATATATTTTTTTAAAGTTTATCATTAAAAAATTTACCACTAATTTTAATAAACTTTTTTTATCAAAAAAACATTAAAATATTTACGGGGATTATTTATTGGTGAGCCTGTAACAAAAGATTTTAAAAAACAATTAAACAATGTAACGGGTTTTAAACCCGGCAATATACAATTGTATAAAACTGCTTTGAGCCACCGTTCCATGAGAGAAGGTGCAGATGAAAACAATGAGCGCTTGGAGTTTTTAGGTGATGCCGTGCTTAGTTCAATTATTGCTCATTACCTTTTTAGAAAATACCCATATAAAGATGAAGGGTTTTTAACTGAAATGCGCAGCAAAATGGTGAACAGGCAAAAGCTTAATGAAATTGCTGTGAAGATGGGGCTTAAAAAAATTACCATTTACAATAAGCTTGACAATGCTTTAAAAACGTCACAGATATTTGGCAATACTTTGGAAGCCTTGATTGGCGCCATTTTTTTAGACAAGGGCTATAAAAAAACCCAGCTTTGGGTAGAACAATATATCATACACAACCACATGTTTACAGATGACCTTGAAGCCATTGAAATAAACATAAAAAATAAACTCTACGGTTGGGCTAACAAAAATGGAAAATTATTGGAGTTTACAATAGTTACAGAATCATTTGAAAGTGGCCGGAGATTGTTTACCATTGGCGCCACTATCGATGGCCAGGTAATTGCCGAGGCAAAAGGATTTAATAAAAAAGATGCAAGCCAATTAGCTGCATTTAAAGCGGTGGAAACTTTGGGCTTGTAAGATGATCAACGATAAACCTGTTATATGAAATTTGGAATATTAGGAAGTGGTAGTTGGGGTACAGCAATAGCAAAAATATTAACTGATAATAATAATACAATTTGGTGGTGGAACAGGAGTGATGCAGCTATTGCGCAATTTAAAATTAAAAGCCACAATCCTCAATACCTTACTGCTGCCTGTTTTGATATAAATAAACTTCATTTGACCACAAATGTTGAAGAAGTTATTGAACAGTCAGATGTAATTATTATTGCGATTCCATCTGCTTTTACTAGCGAAGTATTATCAACGCTTCCAAAAAATATCTTTGAAGGCAAAAAAATTATTTCAGCCATAAAAGGAATTTTGCCGGAAGAAAATGAATTGCTGAATGACTTTTTATTAAAAAACTTTTGTGTACAAATGCAGGACTATTTTGCACTGCTTGGTCCCTGCCATGCAGAAGAAGTAGCAGCAGAAAAATTATCGTATTTAACTTTTACCGGAGTAGATGAAGAAGCAACCGCACAAATAGCAACCTTTTTTAAAACTGATTATTTAAATACCGTTACAAACAAAGATATTTATGGCGTGCAGTATGCAGCAGTGCTAAAAAATATTTATGCAGTAGCAGCAGGTATTGCACATGGGCTTGATTATGGTGATAATTTTTTAAGTGTATTAATTGCCAACAGTGCGGATGAAATGGCGGGCTTTCTGCGAAAGGCAGGAATTATAAATGCAGAAGTTGGTTATCTGGAGCATGGTAAAAACCGCTCGGCAGGCAAGCACGCTAATTATGCAGCTTCTGTTTATCTGGGTGATTTGTTGGTTACCTGTTACTCACTTTTTAGCCGTAACAGAACCTTTGGCAATATGATTGGAAAAGGTTGTTCAGTTAAAAATGCGCAACTTGAAATGAGTATGGTGGCAGAAGGTTACAATGCTGCAAAATGCATGTACATCATCAACCAAAAAGTAAAATCAAATATGCCGATTGCAGAAACTGTTTTTAATATTTTGTGGAATGGTATGGATGCAAAAACAGGTTTTGAAAAAATTGAAGATGTATTGATTTAATTTTTCTTACAGAATTACGTAAATAAATCTCCGGCAATTCCATCTGCAAAAAACATTCCTTCATTTGTTAGCTTTAAATTTTCATCGTTCATTATTAACCTGCCGGAAATTATAAGTTTTTGGGCTGCTATAATAATATGTTTTTTATTTTCTTCTCCAAAATGCTGAACCACATAATTAATATTAATGCCTTCGCTGGTTCTTAAAGTAGTCATTATATATTCATTTAACCTTTGCGCATTTGTAAGTATTTCTTCTTCGTAAGGGATAATATTTTTTTCTAAAGATTGAATATATAAACCGTTGTTCGAAATATTCCAGCGTCTTTTATCAAAACCGTTAAAAGAATGTGCAGATGGGCCAAAACCAAAGTAAGGTTTAGCTTGCCAGTAACTGCTGTTGTGTTTGCTTTTAAAACCCGGCTTGCAAAAACTGCTTATTTCATATTGTTCATATCCTTCGTTTTCCATCATTTTTAATAAAAGATAAAACTGTCCCGCCTGTTTTTTGGTGTTTATGGGTGCGGTTTTTTTTGCATTAATATTTTTGTTTAAAATAGTATCAGGCTCTACGGTAAGTGCGTAGCAGGAAATATGTGGTACATTCCTTTTTGCTAAAATTTCAAAATTATTTTTGAGATCTTCATTGGTCTGCAGCGGTGAACCGTAAATTAAATCCACTGAAAAATTGGTAAATCCTGCTACCCTCACATCGGCTAAACATTGTAAAGATTGTTTGGCATTGTGCGCCCTGTTCATCCATTTTAATTCTTCTTCATTAAAGGATTGTAGGCCGACTGAAAGTCTGTTAACGCCATTTTCTTTCCAAATTCCTAATGTGGTTTCGTTTACATCATCGGGGTTTGCTTCCAGCGTTATTTCTGCATTTTCTTCAATTAAAAATCTTTTTCGCAGCGCTTTAAAAATTATATCAAGCTCATATTTGTTTAATAAACTCGGTGTACCGCCACCAATGTAAATAGTTTCAATAATCTCATCTTTTATAAAATTACTGTGGGTTTCAATTTCTTTTATTAAAGCGTTTATCAACACTTCTTTATTTTTTAAAGAAACAGAAAAATGAAAATTGCAGTAATTACATGCCTGCCTGCAGAATGGAATATGAATATAAATACCCGCCAAAGATTTGTAATTTTACTAATTAAATTGTTGATTGCAGCTTACCACAATGAATATTGATATCAAATTTTTAAAGTCTTTATTTGTATTGTTAATGCTAAGTATGATGCAAAGAAGTATTGCACAAAAGAATACCACAGAAAAAACTGATTATAATCTGATTGTTCATTACAAAGATAGCATCAAAGAACCATTACCAATTTTACTTAAAACAAAGTTTTTCGGTTTAGACCAAGCCAATAATTATATAAACAGCCTAACCACAGCGTTTGCAAACAAAGGATATTTAGTATCATCTGTGGACAGTGTTTGGTATTTGCAAAATAATGTGCACATTGATTTTTATGTAGGCAAAAAGTATAACTGGATTCAACTTCGTACAAACCATATTGATAAATCTTTGCTTTCTAAAGTCGGTTATGCTGCAAAAAACTTTGCCGAGAAACCTTTAAATATTTCAGATGTTGATTTATTAAAAGAACGTTTGCTTAGTTATTATGAAAATGAAGGGTTTCCGTTTGCAACGGTTTACCTTGACAGTATTGCAATAAATGATGATAAAATTTCAGCGGCTTTAATAGTTAATCAAGGTTTGGTTTATAGAATTGACAGTATTAATAATTATGGAAAATTAAAACTTAACACAAAATTCTTACAACAATATTTAAATATTATTAATGGAAGTGTTTACAACAGAGAAAAATTAAAAGAAGTTGATAAACGCATGCTGGAGTTGCCTTACGCACAAACAGAACATCCATCCAGCCTTAACATGCTGGGCTCAGGGTCCATTTTAAATTTATTTGTAAACAATAAAAAAAGTAGCGAAGTAAGTGCCATATTAGGTTTTTTGCCCGATGCAAGTAATACCGGAAAACTTCAGGTAACAGGTGATATAAATCTCGATTTAAAAAATGTTTTTGGTGCAGGTGAGAGTTTGCTTTTAAAGTACCAGGCGCTGCAGCCCAAATCACCAAGGTTAAATTTGGGTTATGAAAAGCCATTCTTTTTAAAATCGCATTTTGGACTTGGTTTTTTATTTGAATTGTTTAAAAAAGATTCCAGTTTTTTACAGGTAAATGCACAACTCGGTTTGCAGTTAAACCTAACAAATAAACAGTCAGGTAAAATTTTAGTGCAATGGCAAACTGCAAATTTATTGCAGGGTGGCATAGATACCAACGCTATAAAATTTAATAAAAAGTTGCCTCTTAATATCGATGTAAAATCAGTAAATGTTGGTATCGCCTACGAATTTAGAAATACAAATTATCGTTTTAACCCATTAATTGGTACCGATATTACGGTAACTGCTTTAACAGGCATAAAAAATATTAAAAAGAACAATGATATTCTTGCTTTAAAAACAACAGGCTTTAATTACGATAAATTATATGATTCTGTAAAGTTGAAAAGTTATCAGTTAAGGTTAAAAATTGCTGCTGCCCATTATTTTAAAATTTCTAAATCAAGTACTTTTAAAACTGCCGTTAATACAGGTTTGTACAGTAGTCCTACCGTATTTAGGAATGAAGTTTTTCAAATTGGTGGATATCGCTTGCTAAGAGGGTTTAACGAAGAAAGTATTTATGCTACCAGTTATGCGGTTTTTACTGCTGAGTATAGATCGATACTCAGCCTTAATTCCTATTTGTTTGGTTTTATAGACGTTGGTGCTACAAAAGCCAAGTTTCAAAATGTTAATGCTCAAAACTTTTTTATAGGATCAGGACTTGGTATTGCTTATGAAACCAAGGCCGGATTACTAAATTTAAGCCTTGCAGTGGGAAAACGAAATGATGTACCATTTAATATTAGACAAGCTTCTAAAATTCATTTTGGTTACGTCAATTATTTTTAAATTTAATTATTTTTTATTACACTTATTTTACATTAAAATTTTACAAGTGAAATTGTCCTTTTCTCTTTTTATTATTTTTTTCTTAATTTGTTTATGTTCTTCTGCACAAGTTAAAGATTCATCTTTTAAAATAAAAATTGATACAATTTCCAAAGCTTTACAAAATACAAATCCTTACACTGCTGTTTTAGAAAGTAATATTTTTTTAAATTTTGAAGGAAAACCTCAGGCGCTTGCAGTAACCATAAGAAAGCAAGGTTCCGCTGAATATTTTTTTTACATCTTAGCAGTACTTTTTTTATTGTTAGGTTTACTACGAACCATATTTAGTCGCTTTTTTACAACTATGTTTCGGGTTTTTTTTAATACATCCTTAAGACAAAATCAACTGACAGACCAGTTGGAACAGGCCGCTTTGCCTTCCCTGCTTTTCAATACTTTTTTTGTACTTTCTGCGGGTCTGTATATTTATATTTTGTATGAACATTACAATATTCATCACGATTATATCAACTGGGTTTACTTAGGATTGTGTATGTTGATAGTGGCAATTTGTTATTTTATAAAATATGTTTCCTTATTGTTTACAGGCTGGTTAACAAATCATAAACCTGAGGCCAAAATTTATATTTTTTCAATTTTTTTAATGAATAAAATAAATGGAATGCTGTTGCTACCATTTACAATATTAATAGCATTTAGTACATATAAATTAGCCGATTATGCTTCCATTATTTCACTTTTTATACTTGTAATTTTAATTTTGAGTAGATTTTTTAGAACCTACGGATTGTTACAAAACAGATTAAAATTAAATGGAATGCACTTCCTAATTTATATAATATCATTTGAAATATTACCAATATTACTCATTTACAAAACAGCATTAATATTTTTCAGTATTAATTCGTAATTTTACAATCTCATATGTAAAATCCGTATGGTAAAAAACGTAGAAACGACTGCTGTTTCATCAAACAAAAAGGTTAAAAAAATATTGATTGCCCAAGCACAACCGGAAGGAGCTAAATCTCCCTATTCCGATGTTGCAAAAAAGTATGATATAACAGTAGATTATTTTCCTTTTATAATCATACATGGTATACCTGCAAAAGATTTTCGCAAACAAAAAATTGATATTGCTGCTTACTCCGCTGTTATTTTTACAAGCCGAAATACAATTGATCATTTCTTTAGAATTTGTGAGGAAATGAAAGTGACTGTTTCTCAAGATACAAAGTATTTTTGCATAACAGAAGCAGTAGCATTATACCTTCAAAAATTTATTTTATACCGTAAACGTAAAGTTTTTTATGGTGCAGATGGTACCAATAAAAGTCTTTTTGATGTTATCAACAAACATAAAGAGCACGAAAAATTCCTGTATCCGTGTTCTGAATCTTTTGACAGCGACATTAACAACTGGCTTAAAAGTCACAGCTGCGAATTTGCAAAGCCTGTGCTTTATCAGGTTGTAAGCAATGATATTAAACAGGTAATTGCTAAAAATTATGATATAATCTGTTTTTTTACACCCGGTGGTGTGAAAAGCTTTGTTGAGAATTTCCCGGGCTATCAACAAAATGGGACCAGGTTTGGAGCATTTGGTTTAAACACCCATAAAGCTGTAGAAGACGCAGGACTCATTCTGCAGGTGAAAGCACCAATGCCACAAACTCCTGGGATGGTCAGTGCACTAGATAAATATTTACAATCTACTTTTTCCAAAAAAAAATAATCTCATCTCCATAATTTTACAAAGCGGCTTAATATTAGCCGCTTTTTTGTTTTAAAGTTTACTATCATGAAAAATGAACTTCCCCACGAGACCAGTCCTTATCTTTTGCAGCATGCGCATAATCCTGTTCATTGGCAACCTTGGGGTAAAGCAGCTTTGCAACTTGCCAAAGAATTGGATAAACCTATTTTAGTTAGTATCGGTTATTCTGCCTGCCATTGGTGCCATGTAATGGAAAGGGAAAGTTTTGAAAATGAAGCTACTGCTGCCATAATGAACGAACATTTTATCAATATTAAAATTGACAGGGAAGAGCGGCCCGATATTGATCACATTTATATGGATGCCGTTCAGGCTATGACGGGAAGTGGAGGTTGGCCCTTGAATGTATTTCTTACACCTGAAGGCAAACCTTTTTATGGCGGTACTTATTTTCCTTCCGTAAAGGCTTTTAATCGACCATCATGGACCGACATACTTTTAAGTTTATCCGGTGCATGGAAAAATCGGAGGAATGAAATGGAAAAACAGGCAGAAAAACTTATTGATCATTTAAAAAATTCAAATAATCTGGGCTTAATAAAAAATTCAGTAATTAGTGAAGAGCAGGCAAAAGGTATGACAAAAGAAGACTGTATAACTATCAAAAATAATTTGCTTGCAACCGCAGATATTGTAGAAGGCGGTTTTGGTAAAGCTCCAAAGTTCCCACAAACATTTTCTATCAATTGTCTCTTACAGTGTGCTTATTTCTTAAAAGATGAAAAAGCGCTTGCACATGCTGAACTTTCTTTAATCAAAATGTTGAATGGCGGTATTTATGACCAACTTGGAGGCGGCCTCTGCCGCTACAGTACAGATGATGAATGGCTGGCACCACATTTTGAGAAAATGCTTTATGATAATGCACTTTTTATAACAGCCCTTAGCAATGCGTATCTGCTTACAAAAAACGTTATTTATAAAAAAGCAGTAGAAAATGTTTGTGATTTTATTTTTAATGAAATGAAAAACAAAGAAGGGGGTTACTATGCGGCCATAGATGCAGACAGCGAGGGGGTTGAAGGGAAATTTTATATGTGGAATAAAAACGAAATTGAAAATATTTTAAAAAGTGATGCTGCTTTTTTTAATGTTTATTTCGATATTTCAGAAGAAGGAAACTGGGAGCATAAAAACATCTTACGTATTTTAAAACCACTATCATTAGTTGCAAAAGAATTTAAAATCGATTTGAGCGAAGCAGAAGAAATAATCAGCAAATCGAAAAATAAATTGCTGGATGAAAGAAATAAAAGAATTCGACCAAATACGGATGATAAGATTTTATTTGGTTGGAATGCTTTGCTCATAATTTCATTTTGCAAAGCTTATGCTGTTTTGCAGGATGAGAAATATAAGGTTGCAGCCATTGATTTATATAATTTTATCGATGAAAAATATCAGGATAAAGAGGGGAATTATAATCATACATATAAAGACGGAATTGCAAAATATCCTGCATTTCTAGACGATTATACTTATTTCGTTGATGCATGTATTCATTTACAGGAAATAACTGCCGATGAAAAATATTTATATAAAGCACAAAACTTAACCAGTTATATTTTTCAAAATTTTGAGGATCAACAAAGCCCTTTTTTCTTTTTTACAACAAAACACCAGGATGACGTTGTTGTAAGAAAAATAGAAATTTATGATGGTGCAACACCTTCTGCAAATTCAATAACAGCGCAGAATTTAATCTACCTTTCTCTTGTATTTAATAACAGAGAATGGCATCAAAAGGCACTTGCAATGATAGATTCACTTAAAGCTGTCATAGTAAAACATCCAGGATCTTTCGGAATATGGGCCTCTATTGCTTTAAATATTAGAGCAGGGTTTAATGAAATTACAATCAGGGGAAGTAGTAAGATGCCCGCTGTAAATAATTTGCTGCTTGAATATTTACCAAATAAAATATTACAACCAAGTTTTAACAATTCTAATATGATTTTATCGCAAGACAAACCGTTTTTAAAAGAATTATCTATATATTTATGTCAAAATTTTGCTTGTGGCATTCCATTGAAAAACATTAATGAATTAATGGGTGAAATTCAGGTGCAAATTTTTTAACATTTATTAATCACAATATTTGTATTAAAATATCGTTTATTAAAAAATGATGGCATTGGAATTGTTAGAAAATTAACACCCACAGTATCATCTACTGAATTTATAAAATGGATTTATTAATACTTTTGCCAGCACCCTCAAAGTCAAAAAAATGAATAATCGGTTATTGTGTTTTATTGCTATTGTTTTTGTAGTACTCTCTACAAGCAGCTGTAAACTAATTAGCGGAAAAGGTAAATCAGGCACTATGCCAAATGATGGCCAATTACACGGTGTAGCACCGGGCAAAGCTTACAATTTAACAAAGCCAACAGGAATGGTTTATGTCCCGGCAGGTACTTTTCACATGGGTCCAAGTGATGAGGATGTGAATTATGCATACACAGCAAGAAATAAGCAGGTTTCTATAAGTGGTTTCTGGATGGATGCTACTGAAATTACAAACAATGAATACCGTGAATTCACAAACTGGGTTAGAGACTCTATAGCTGCAAAGTTAATGGGTTTTGTCAAACAGGGTTCTGACGGTATTGAATACGTTGACTGGAAAAAAGCAAGTGCAATAAAATACGGTGATAAAGCAACTTTTGAAAAAATAGATGCTATAATTGTATCTGCTGATAATAGGATCTTTGGAAAAAAAGAACTAGATGCAAAAAAGATTGTTTACCATTCAGAAATTTTTGATTATAAGGCATCTGCTTATAATAGAGATACAAACGTTCAGCGCAAAGAATTTATAATGAAACAGGATATTCCTGTTTTCCCTGATACGCTTTGTTGGATAAGAGATTTTGCTTACGCCTACAATGAGCCAATGGCAAAACAATATTATAGTCATCCGGCTTACGGTAATTATCCTGTTGTTGGTATTAACTGGAAACAAGCTAATGCGTTTTCAGAATGGAGAACACATAAACTTGCTTCTTTTAATGAAAGTAAGAAAAGGTCAGGTCAATCCGAATTTCGTTTACCGACAGAAGCTCAATGGGAATATGCTGCAAGGGGCGGACGTTCTCAAATGCCTTATCCGTGGGGAGGCCCTTACTTAAGAAACAAAAAAGGTTGCTTACTTGCAAACTTTAAACCTGGTCGTGGTAATTATCCGGAAGATGGTGGATTGTACACTGTAAGAGCAGATGCATATTGGCCTAACGATTTTGGTTTGTACAATATGGCTGGAAATGTAGCTGAATGGACTTCCTCATTGTATTATGAAGGTTCTTATAACTTTCAACATGATATGAACCCTGATGTTAGATGGAATGCAAAAACTTCTGATCCACCACGGATGAAGCGTAAAGTAATACGTGGTGGAAGCTGGAAAGATGTTGCATATTTTCTACAAACAGGTACCCGTGCTTATGAATACCAGGATACTTCTAAATCTTACATTGGTTTTCGTTGTGTAATTGATCTTCCTCCTACCATAAAAAAAAGGTAATAATAGAAAATTTTTAAAAAGAATTTATTGTAAATATTGATAACTACTTAATTTAGGGTTACTAATACTTATGTACATAATATTAATCTAAACTAAACCTCCAAATCAAATTCAAAAAACCATGTCAGTAAAAATTCCTTCAAACATTAGTAAATGGATGGACGTTGGTGTATCTATAGGAGCCGCCGCAGTAATCTTTGGTGCATTACAAAAAATATTACATACACCGATAGCTGACGCATGGTTGCAAATTGGTTTATATACCGAATGTGCTATATTCCTAGTTTATGGTATATTGTACATTATGTTTCCTGCTGTAAAGGAAGAGTACGAAGGAAAAGTTAAAATGGCCGTTGCTACAGGAAATCCAGCGTTAAACAGTATGGATAAAATGTTACAGGACGCTGATATTACCCCAACTAACCTTAAAAAATTAGGTGAAGGTTTCCAAAAACTCGGTACAACGGTTAATGGTATTTCTGATGTGAGTGATGTCGTAAAATCAACGGCTGACTTTAGTAAAAAAACTCAGGAAGCTACAACAGCAATCGGTTCTATGTCTGCAGCTTTTAACAGCAGCGCAGCAACGATGGCCTCATTTGGAAGTGCTTCAGAAAGTGCTCGTGGTTTTCACGATCAGATACAAGTACTTACAAAAAATCTGGGCTCATTAAATACTATCTATGAACTGGAATTAAAGGAAAGTAATAATCACTTAAAAGCATTAAACGGTTTTTATGGTAAAATGGCAGAAGCAAGTTCTGCAATGATGGGTAGCGTTGAGGATGCAAATAAAGCGAAAGAACAAATTGCAGCATTGGCAAATAACCTTGGTAAATTAAATGCTGTTTATGGAAATATGCTTGGAGCTATGCAGGGTAGATAATTAAATTATCTTCATAAATTTTACCGAAACAACTTTCAATAAAATTATTAATACTATAAGTTATGGCCTTACCGAAAGAGCCCAGGCAAAAGATGATCAACATAATGTATTTAGTGCTCACCGCACTTCTTGCATTAAATGTTTCATCAGAAATATTAAACGCATTTAAAGTAGTAGATAAAAGTTTAACAACTTCTAATACCAATCTTTCTTCTGCTAACGAAACATTATATAAGTCGTTACAAGCAAAAGTTGCTGATCCTATCACTGCTGAAAAAGCAAAAATTTGGAATGCTAAAGCTGAACAGGCAAAAAAAATATCTGGTGATTTGTACTCTTTTATTGATGGCATCAAAACGCAGCTAAAGGCAGAAGCCGGTTCTAAAATGGTAACTGTTGATGGACAACAGGTAGAACAATTTAAAGAAGATGATTTAGAAGCGGCAACCCGTTTGTTTGGAAATGGGCCTGGCGGCAAAAATCTTGGTCCTCAATTGGAACAAAAATTAAAAGATTATAAAGTTGCCATGCTTGCAATAGATCCTGAAATCAAATCACAGTTTGCTTCAACATTATCTGTGGACGGTGCTGCAGCCAAAGGACAGGATGGAAAAGTAAAATCATTTACTGATGCTTACTTCCATATGACTCCAACTGTTGCTGGAATTACATTATTAAGCAAATTTCAAAACAATGTAAAAAACTCAGAAAATCAGGTAGTTACTTTTTGCCATGCTAAGGTTGGCGAAGTAAAAGTAAAATTTGATAAAACGGGTGTATTAATCGGACAAAGCGCTAATTATGTTATGCCAGGTCAGGAAATTGAGGTAACTGCCGGTATAGGAGCATACAGTTCAGCAGCAGCGCCACAAATTTCTATAAATGGTTCTGGTGTTTCGGTAGTTGATGGTCAAGGCAAATATAAATTTCCTGCTTCCGGCGCCGGAGCTCATAAGGTTCCTGTAACTATACGTTACAAAGACCAAGATGGAAATGAAAAAACAGAAACAAAGAATGTAGAGTATACAGTTGGTACGCCGGGTGGAGCAGCAGTAATGTTAGATAAAATGAATGTATTTTATATCGGTGTCGATAACCCGGTTACTATAGGTTCACCCACAGGTTGGGACAAAACTAATGTTTCCATGAGCGGTGGTTCAATTGGTGGTTCTGGTTCAAATAGAACTGTAAGGGTAAGTGCAATAGGTCCTGCATCAATTACTGTAACAGCTGATGGTAAATCAAGTCAGTTTGCATTCAGAGTTAAAAAAATACCTGACCCTGTATTTAAAGTAGGTTCAGGCCGGCCAAGAGTACCTGCTGTGGAATTTAAAAACCAGCAGTTCGCAAGAGCTGAATTAGAAAATTTTGATTTTGACTTAAAGTATAGTGTTGTGAGTGCCACTGTATATTTTTCAGGTGCAGGTTTTCCAAATGTGCAAACAACAACTTTGAATGGCGGTGGTTTAGGAGGGTTGAGCGCATTTCTTTCAAGATGTGGCCCGGGAAGTGTAGTTACATTTGATAATGTAAAAGTGTCGGGTCCTGATGGAACAAGAGGTGTAGAAGGAAGATCAATATCATTATATTAAAATCGATGGATATGAATAAACAATTTTTTAAGTATCTTTTTCTTCTTTTTATTGTAGGAGGTATTTCAAATGCTTCTTTTGCTCAAAAGAAAAAATCTACAAAAGTCAAAACTCCTGTTAAGCGTTCTTCTACCAGAAGAACTACAAAAAATAAAACTACTGCAAATATCCAAGGTGCCAGAGCATCTAAAGATAGCGCTGTAGTGGTTGCAGAAGTCCCCAAAAATGATAGTTTACCTATTAAGAAAGTTGCAAAGTCATTGCGAAGAGATGGTGCTGTAGATGATGATGTTATAAAAGAAAGAATTCCTTTAGCATATGAAAACTTAAGAGCTGATGATGCAGTCTATCGTCACAAAATATGGCGTGAAATTGATACTAGAGAAAAAATAAATTTGCCTTTTAGGTACTCTGCAGACGAGGATAACGGTAACCAGCGCTTTATTTCCATTTTGCTTCAGGCAATACAAGATAGTGCAGTAACTGTTTTTAACAGTATTGATGACAGGTTTACTACCCCTATGACAAAAGCTGAGGTAGCGAAAGTTATTGGAGGTGATGAAGTGGAAGTGCCAAATTATGATTCTTTAGGTGTTCTTACAGGATCTAAAAAAATGAGAAACGAGATTAATCTCGATTCTATTTATAAATTTCGTATAAAAGAAGAAGTAATTTTTGATAAAGAAAGTTCTAGGCTCTTTTTTAGAATCTTAGGAATTGCGCCTGTAAAAAACATTGTTACAACAATGGGTGTAAATCTGGGAGAAACTGAATTATTTTGGGTATACTACCCAGATATGAGAGCGACATTTTCGAAATATGAAGTATATAATGGAAAAAACTTTGGTGCTCGCATGAGCTGGGAAGAGCTTTTTGAAAGTCGTATGTTTCATGGTCGGGTCATAAAAAGCACCATTGATAATCCATACGATCAATACATAAAAAATTATAAAGGTCTTAGTGAAAATGGTATTCTTCAATTGATGGAAGGTGAAAATATTACAGAGAAGATATTTAATTATGAGCAAGACTTGTGGAGTTATTAAAAGACACAATATACTAGACATATGAAATAACATAAGAGCCCTCCGATTATTCGGAGGGCTCTTATGTTTTGATGGATGAACAAAATCCTTCCCTTTTTTGAAAGGATTGTAATTTAATTTGATCTGAATTTTTTCCTAAAACTTTTTACCGCCTTTGTATTTCGTTTTTGTTCCTCTATCTCTTAACTCTTCCTGGGTTTTACCCGTAGCATCATTTGGACAACCATACTTTTCTTTTTTCCTGAATATTGCACAACTACATAAAAAAGAAATTGCAATAAAATAAAGTATAATTTTTTTCATGTTGTAAATATAATCAAATGTTTTATAGACTTATTCTTCTCAAAATACAGATCACAGAGATAATGTTTTTGGTTCTTTTCTTTTTATCACAAGGTTTTGTTTTGTCCTGGAGGTGTAAACTCTGTCTCAAACCAACTGCTATACATCACATAATTATCAGCGATTCTATTTATCTCCCCACTAATCATTGCCTCACTTACCATTTTTATTTTTTTAGCAGGAACCCCTGCAAATATGCAGCCTTTTTCAATAATTGTATTTTCTAATACCACCGCACCAGCGGCAATAATGCTGTTGCTGCCAACCCTCACATTATCCATAACTATAGCTCCCATTCCTACCAACACATTATCTTCCAATGTGCAACCGTGCACAATTGCATTGTGCCCAATACTTACATTATTACCAATAAATGTTTTTGTTTTTTTGTAGGTACAATGTATAATTGCACCATCCTGAACATTAACTTTATTACCCATTTCAATACTGTTTACATCGCCCCGTAATACTGCATTAAACCATATACTACAGTCATTCCCCATCTTAACATCACCAACTATTGTTGCATTTGGAGCTATAAAACAATTTTCGCCCATTTGAGGAGCCTTGCCATTAACCGGAAGAATTACTGCCATAATGATTATTTAGTTAAGTAAAAATAATAACAAAAACTTGCAGGTGCGGTAATAAACATTAAATAAAATAGGTAAATTTTTTTAGGGAACATTCTCCCTATTTATAAATGTACTTTTATCCAGGATTATTTTTAATAAATATTTATGAAATGTGAAAAAAAACTTTCTGTGCACCCTTACGGAATGAATGATGCTATATTTAATTACAACTTTATTAAAGGTTGAAGTATGGAAATGAAAAAAGGAAGGATAGAAATATTTAGCGATGGGGTTTTTGCAATTACAATCACTATTATGGTGCTCGAGTTAAAAGTTCCGCATGAAGCAGATTTATCTGTTTTAAAAGCTATTTCTCCAATATTTTTAAGCTATGTAATAAGCTTTATTAATGTTGGAATTTTTTGGAACCATCATCACCACCTCTTTCAGGTAGTTGAGTTTATAGACGGAAAAGTATTGTGGGCTAACTTGCATTTTTTGTTTTGGATTACCTTATTGCCTTTTTCTTCCGGCTGGATGGGAGAGAATAACTTTTTGATATGGACCGTAATTTTATACGGTATTATTTTATTGATGGTAACCATTGCATATGCCATATTAATAAAAAGCCTTTTGGTATTACATAAAGAAACCTCTCCACTTACATTAGCTGTTGGAAAAGACAAGAAAATAAGACGAACAATTTTATTGTATATAGCTGGTATTGGGTTAGCTTTTGTAAGTGAATATATTGCCTCGGCTTTATATTTACTCGTAGCTGCGCTGTGGCTTATTCCTGATAAGAAAATAGAAGATAAATTAGAAACTGAACATCCCTCCAAAAAAGAACCTGAGTAAAAAAAGCAACATTTAAAAAATATCTTTTCTAATTAAAAGTAAATATTTTCTGTTTAAAAAAAATGGCAATCATGTTGCTAACTTTGCAATATGACCAATCGTCAATTATTTTTAAATCACGTAGGTCAAACTTCTGATGCGCCGCTTTGTTTAAATATTGTGAAAGCAGAAGGATCAAAAATGTGGGATGCAGCCGGCAAAGAATACATTGATCTTATTGCAGGAATTAGTGTTTGTAATATTGGACATCGTCATCCGAAAGTAATAAAAGCAATAAAAGAACAGGCCGATAAATACTTACACATCATGGTGTATGGTGAATTGGTAGAAAACCCACAAGTAGAATATGCAATGCTGCTTACACAGCATTTACCTTCAAAACTAAACAGTGTTTTTTATACAGCCAGTGGAAGTGAAGCAACAGAAGGGGCCATGAAACTCGCAAAACGATTTACAAATCGATCTCAGATAATTTCATTTAAAAACTCGTATCATGGCAGTACCCAAGGCGCATTAAGTGTAATGGGAAGCGAATATTGGCAACAGGCATTCAGGCCTTTACTGCCAGATGTTTTACAACTTAGGTACAACAATTTTGATGATTTAAAAAATATTACAGAACGTACAGCATGTGTAATAGCCGAAACAATACAAGCGGAAGCAGGGATTTTAAAACCTGAGCATGGTTGGTTGCACTCACTTAGGCAACGTTGTTTTTGCACAGGAACTTTATTGGTGTTGGATGAAATACAATGTGGCTTTGGGCGAAATGGAACACTGTGGGCTTTTGAACAATTTAGTGTTGTACCTGATATTTTGTTGCTTGGTAAAGCAATTGGTGGTGGTATGCCTTTAGGGGCATTTGTAGCAGATAAAAAAATAATGGATTCTTTTACACACAACCCAGTACTTGGTCATATAAACACTTTTGGGGGACATCCAATAAGTTGTGCTGCCGGTCTTGCAGCTTTTAAAGTATTAACCGAAGAAAAATTATTTACAAAAGTTTTTGAAAAAGAAAAGTTATTCCGCTCCTTACTTTTCCATCCTGCTATAAAAAATATAAGCAGTGCAGGGTTAATGATGGCAGTTGAATTTGACAGCTTTGAAATAAATAAAAAAATAATTGATAAGCTTATTGAAAATGGGGTTTTTACAGACTGGTTTTTATTTTGTGCCCATGCATTTAGAATTTGTCCGCCATTAAATATTTCTCATGAAGAAATTCATTTTGCCTGTTCACAAATAATTAAAGTGTTGAACAATTTATAGCAACGTTTTTATTTAAGCAAACAGTTTAGGGATTTTAGAAGATCAAGTGCAATCAATACAAACTTTTAATAATAAACTGAGTTTGTTTGTCATCCTATTTATATTAGCTAAATTTAGTAACCTCACTTACTATAGTTAAGTCTTCAACTATTTTAAAATTAAACTCAACAACTGCAGCCACTAAAATTAAATAACCTTTAAACAAAATATTATGCAAAAATCTTTTCGTGCATTTGTGTATGCAATAAATGGACTTCGTTATGCTGTTGTTAATGAGAGAAACTTTAGAATAGAAATCTTGTGTGCAATTTTTACAATAGCAATGGCTTTTATTTTTAAAATTACAATGTTTGCATGGCTTATAATCGTTATTAATATTTGCATTGTTTTAGCTGCAGAACTTTTTAATACGGCTATTGAAAAACTTGCAGATATTAGTTTTAAAGAAATTAACCCGATTATTGAAATTATTAAAGATGTGGCTGCTGCTGCAGTTTTAATATCAGTATTAAGCGCTCTTATTTGTGGGGTTATCATATTTATTCCTTACATATTTAAATTAATAAATTTATAAAATGTACTTACATGTACTTTAGTAGTTGCTAAATTTTGTTGAAAGGAGGAAAGTAATTTTTGGTAAATATTATGTTAGAAAATTTTTTTAAGCACTTCATTTAAAATTTTTAAAAGCACTTCTACTAAAATTTACTAAGGTTTAAATTAATTTTTATTTTTAGAAGTTCTTCGATTATTACTAAATCTCAAGCAGCATTTAGATGAAAGCATACGAGTTCGAAAATAAGGCAATGCCAAACTTTTTAAATGCGACAATAAAAACTCCCGTCTTAAGTTATAGAGTTTTAATAAACGATTATAACTGTGATTGGATTTATCTTTTTAAACTTACCAATTTTTCTGTTACTTTCCTGCTCAAAATCAAAAGTTGATTTGCAGTCCAAAATACCTGCTGCCGGTGTGCCTTTTACAAAATACACAATTGCTGAAGGACAGCATTTTTGTAATGACAATGCTTACAATACCACATCTTACAGCGAACTTAAGTTTCTCGCAAAGTTTGACAGTAGTGCTATTTACTCAACTATGGACCCAAGCAGACAGAATGATATAAATAAACTTTACGGCTTTTCGGACAACAATACAACACAATACCAGTTTAGTGCCTGATTTGGATGGCGATGGAGCAATAACGCATTGAGACTTTTCGGATATATTTATAACAATGGTTTAAACGACTTTAAAGATCTCGGTACGGTTGATATTGGTAAAGAAAATGTATGCGCCATATAAGTTACCTCAACATCTTATCATTTTTTATTAAATGGTAAAATGGATTCACTACCGAGAACCAGCACAACTATTAAAGCAGAAGGATATAAATTATACCCTTACTTTGGTGGATATGAGTGTGCACCGCAAACAATAAATATTTTTATTAAAGAACTTTAAAATTGATTTAAAAAATTGAAAGAGCAGAAAGAGAAAAAGTTGAAAACAGAATATATTTCTTAAGGGCTGTCGGATGGGCAGTAGTAGCTGCCGCAATAATAAATTGCTAAACTATATAAAACTTTGTTGCGTCACTACTACCAACAGCCGGAACAAAAGTTCATTTATTGCTTGTTGCTAAGAGCCCCAAATATTTGTTGTATTTAAATTTTACAGTACCTTCCAAAAAAGTTGACTTTTTTTTAAAATGGCGTCAACTGGAAGCTATTGAATTGTTAATATTTAAAATGTAAATTCAATTAAAAAGGGATGCCACTTTTAAAGTCGCATCCCTTTTTAATTATTCAAATTATTTGTTTTAGAAATCGAGGCCTAAAGAAATATAGGTTTGAGGTTTGCCTTTAAAAAGACCATTCATTTGCCATGCTGCATCAAACTTTACAAAATAGCCAAGCAAAGTGCTGCGGGCACCAAAACCGTAACCTCCGGCAAAAGGCCCAATACCACCGGCTTTTACTCTTACGGTAACAGCACCTGGGTCATTTGGAAAATTGGGATTAGCTGCAGAGTTGTAAGGAATATTAGGTCTTTTAATACCTTTAAAACCACCATTCCATGCAGTTCCTAAATCTATAAATTGTATTAGCTGAAAATTGCGGACAAATGCATTGTTTATTGTTTTATCAAAAAGTGTCGTAAATACGGGCAACCTAAATTCACTGTTTAATACAACTGAATTGTTACCACTTGCAATGTTTTGTAAAAACCCACGCATATTTACTGCAAGGCTTTGAAACGCATATTCCTGATCAGGTGCAGGTGTATTTCCAGTTATAAAATACTTATAGCTGCCATCTTTTTTTGTGTTGTTGCCAAACATTAACCAACCATCTACTCCACCCAAATAATAAATTAATTTTTGGTTACCAAAACTAAAATCTCCCGCAGCACGGCCGGCCCAAATAAAGTTTCTATAAATAGGATAATAGTATCGAGCATCAAACCCTACATTATAAGTATTAGGGCCATTGGCAAATTGCACTTTGTTTATTTGCCTGTTAAAATCGGCATACACTTTTGCCCGTTCACCATTGTAAATGTTTTGGGCAGTAGCAATACTGTTGTCATAAACGAATTCTAAATGTGAGGTTTGATAAAGCGTAAGATTATTTTTTATCAATAATGTTGCAGGTAATTGCAGCGTTGCATTTACAACCTGATTATCTGCTCTAATTCCGGTACTAAATCTTACACTCTTAGTCTCATCGAATGGATAAGAAATATTTGCCTGATATAAGTTTGTAAATTGTTTACCGTTTAAAAATGCCGGTGGGTTACCATTAGTTACAAACGAGAGGCTTTGTACATTTCTGTAATAAGTAAGTCCCCAATAAATTCTCCGCTTTAAATTTTGGTAATTTAATAACCATTCATTGTCTTTAAGATTTGTACCGATTTTAAAACCACCCGTTATTTTTATATCTTCCATTAAATCAGATGTACCTAAACGTATGAGGCCATTTAAAGGGCTTCCACTATTTAGCTTAATAGGACCCGAGCCGCCTTGGTATTTTTGGTAGCGATTAATTAAAACACTGTTATTAAACCCTGCTGAACCATAATCTGCAGAGAACTTTTTTGGCTTGTAAACAAATAATTTTGCCCGTCCCAATACATTATCATTATCTTTCAAAATAGGCGCTGTAGCTTTTGCTTCTACTGTTTTTTTTGTTGTATCAGTGCCAAATTCATTTTGAAAAAAGTCGTTCGGTTTTCTTGCTGTATCAGCAATAGCTGCAGGTGTAATCGGTTTGCCTGTTGAAGGATTTAATTTTGTAAGTCTGCTCTCCCTCATTAATTTTTTTGCATACTCCGTAGGTGGGGCACTTACGTTTCTTTTGTACAGCGTATTCTCATCTATTTTAAGTTTGTATAAAACCTTTTCATCACTTTGCCTTGTTACTTCACTAAGTTGATTATTGTCTCCTGCAATACGACTTTCCGCAAGGGAGCTTGGATAATTGGTCAGCGGAAATGTATATGCTGAATCTGATGATATGGCTACAATGGCAACGGAATCTATATCCGTCTTTTTGTAAACCCGTAAAGTACTGTCAACATCTTTTTTAGATGGGTTGCGAAGTATGTCATCTCCAATTAAAACCAACGTATCTAAACCTTCAGCCTTTGTTGCAAAGAAACCTGCATAGCGGTTGCCAATTCCATTTTCATCGCTTACAAAAGTAAAATGGTTACTGTTGTAAGGTGTGGGAAAACGTGCATTGCCATATTTTAAATTGGTCAACTGAGTAATTTGATTAAGCTCCGGTTTACCACCAAAATTTGTAATTAAAAAAATATTATAACGGTTATCACTCGGCAAAATAGTATCACCTGTTTTTGCTGCGGCACTTGGTCTGTTACTGCTGTAAATAATACCGGTTTTGCCTGGAAAAGATACAAAAGTTGCATCTAGATCATCGTATACATCGTTTGTAATTTGCGTAACTTTTTCTTTTTCTATTGCAAATGTGAAGATATCAGCGTGACCATTTTTTACGGCTGAAATTAGCAAAGTACGGCTATCCAACATATATTTTACATCCTGCACCTGGTCAAACTTATCAGTAATATCAAAAGTATATTGCTTTAAACTGCTGAGTACATCGTAAACAAATAATTTTAAACGGCCTTCAGTGGTATAAATAACGCTGATCCTTGTCCCTTTTGGATCCCATGCGACTAATGGATAACTTGGATTGACTTCTGCTTCGTATGATCTTGTACCATATTTAAGCAAAGTTTTATTTTCGTACCCTTCATTTAAAATTAACCTTACAATACCTTTTTTAAATTGTGTTACAACATAATCGTTATTTTTTTTGTTGGGATTAACATTAAAACGGTAATAATTTAAGCGCTTGCTTATATCAAAACCTTCAACATAGTTTCCTTTAGGGTAAGCTTTGCGGCGAGAAATATCTTTGGAGTATTTATCATCCTGATACTCCATAAATTCTGCCTGTAACTGCTTAAAAGTAAGCTTGGTTATTTGCCGGCTGGCTTTGTTTAAATTTTTATAAATTCTTGCTAAGTATAAAAAATAAGTCACATTTTCTTTTTTATACTTTTCCTCTATATAATACCAAAAAGCATGCCCTGCTAGCAGAGGTTTTTCAAAAGCAAATTTTGAAAATTTGCTGTAATTACTGCTTAGTATTTCACTTTTAAGTTCATCATCTAAATCTGCACTCCAGTTTTCGCCCAGGTACGCAACATAGCCATCGGTAAGCCACACAGGTAAATCCAACAGCGTTTGGTTGCTGGCAACTTCGCCTAAATCATCGCCAAACAAAACATTTTTTGTAATGATATCTGCAATACCCTGCCTTATCTGGCGTTTTAGATTATAATGATTGGCATCATAGTAAACAACCATTTTATTGTTAACCAGTTTTGTAACAGATCCCGCATTTAAAATATCCGATTCCAAACCGATATTGGTTTGCTTTTTATCAGCAAATTCATTGTATAAAATAATATTGGCCCGGCGCTGCAAGCTGTACTCCGCAGCAGTTTCTATTTGAGGAAGTTCTTTTTCTGCTACCTGGGCTGTAAATTTTGCAAGTTCCTGTCCTCCATCATAGAAGTAAACATTAAAGTTTTGGGTTTGATAAAACTGCCATTTAAATTTTTTATATTGAATTCTGTTTTTACCAAAAGTAACAGCGTTTACCTGGGCTGTAGTTACAATAGCCGGAAGAATGAAAATAAAGGAAATAAGAATTATTCTGCTGAACTTTGCCATACTTATCTATTATATTAGGTCTTAAAATTAGTTGATTACACTCTACAATTAAAATCATTTTAAATCAGCATAGATGCTTACAATAAAATCATTCGAATTTAGTCCAATACAGGAAAATACGTATATACTTTACAATGAGTTTAACGACTGCATCATTATTGATCCAGGCTGTTATTTTGATGCCGAGAAAGAGGAATTAATTGCATTTATTACCGATAATAAACTGACTCCAAAAATGCTAATCAATACGCATTGCCATTTGGATCATGTTTTTGGAAATAAATTCATATCTGAAAAATATAACCTTACCCTTAAAATACACGAAAACGAAAAGGCTGTACTGGCTTTTGCACCAACGAGCGGTTTAATGTATAATATGCCTTTTGATAATTATAAAGGCGAATTTATTTTATTGAGTGCAGGTGATACAATTTCGTTAGGAAAAGATGTATTAAAAGTTTTGCTGGTTCCGGGCCATAGTCCCGGAAGTCTTGCTTTTTATTGTGCTGAAGATAAGTTTGTAATAAGTGGTGATGCATTATTTAAAAACAGTGTAGGTAGAAGCGATTTACCTGGTGGCAACCATGAACAGCTAATAAAAAGTATTAAAGAAAATTTGCTTGCATTGCCTCACGATACAGTTGTTTACAGTGGTCACGGTCCTGTTACTTTAGTGGGTGATGAGAAAAAAAATAATCCTTATTTAAACTAAAACCTTAAATACGTTTATTTAAAATTATGATGGAATAAAATTTAAATAATTTTTTATCAAGTAAATAAAATGTTGTATTGTATTTTATAGAACATGTGAACAGGTAAATGTTATTTGTTATTACTTTAAATTATACAGCATTACTATTTACAATATTGGCAGTGAATATTAAACCGCACTTTTGCTTTTAGCAACCAACTAATTGCCATGAACCAACCCAGTATCATTGATAAAAATGAATCTGATTTGCCCAAGGAAAAATATCAAAAAATAATTTTCATTATAGCAGGTTTATTTTGTTTAACTCCTTTTGTATCTCCACCGATAGCATTGTTAATTGGGTTGATGATAGCTTTATTTATTGGACATCCATATTTACGTTTTAACAACAGAGCCACTCAAATTTTACTTAAAATTTCCGTAGTAGGTTTAGGTTTTGGAATGAATATACACAGTGCGTTGAAGGCAGGTAAAGCTGGTATATTGTTTACGGTTGTATCAATAATTGGAACACTTTTTTTTGGTTATATGTTAGGCAGAATTTTAAAAATAGAAAAGAAAACTGCTTACTTAATTTCTACGGGCACTGCAATATGTGGTGGAAGTGCAATAGCTGCTATTTCACCGGTAATTAAAGCAGAAGAAAAACAAATTTCTATAGCGTTGGGTGCAATATTTATTCTTAACTCAATAGCCTTGATTGTATTTCCAATTATTGGCCATCAATTACAGCTGTCACAGTCTCAGTTTGGGCTTTGGTGCGCAATTGCAATACACGATACAAGCTCAGTGGTTGGTGCTGCAAGCAAATACGGCACACAGGCTTTAGAGATTGCTACCACAATAAAACTTGCGCGGGCATTGTGGATTATTCCTGTAGCTTTTATTTCTACATTTTTATTTAAAAATAAAAACAGTAAAATTAAAATCCCTTATTTTATTGGCATGTTTGTACTTGCAATGGTTTTGAATTCCTACATTTCTTTTGTGCAGCAATATGGCCATTATCTTGTAAGTATTGCAAAAGCAGGTCTCACACTTACATTGTTTTTAATAGGCTGTGGCTTATCTAAAAAAGTTTTACAGTCTGTTGGTGTAATGCCTTTATTGCAGGCAATAATATTATGGATTTTAATATCGCTGACGGCATTGTGGGCAGTTACATCTTTGGCAATATAAAATTGAGACTATCTGTAAAGATTATTAGCAAAAAAAAGCCGGAATCATGGTTAATTGAAAATTCAATTAACCATGATTCCGGGGAAAATATTGTTTGTGATTATTATCTAATTTGTCCTCTTATTTTTCCGCCTGGCGAAAAATTGGAATGCACATTTATGTAAATCATTTTCGTAGCAATTGAATCTGCAAGACCTGCACTTATCATTCTGATTTGGGTTGTACCAAAATCATCTTTTGTATCAGCAAGGTTCACAATAACTGGTCCGTTTGAACCTGCTGCACCAATATGAATGTGCGCATATCGTAAGGTATCTGTAGTCTCTAAATTATTTATGGTGATTTTTGAAAACAATCTGTTGTCCTCAATTATTCTTACAATCGCAATACCTGTGGCGGTAGTAGTTACCGGATTTGGCTGATTGGTGCCACTCAAAGCAACATTGTATGCCTGTAAGATATTTTTACCAATTTGTCCGCGAAGAAGCCCACCAGGCATCTGTATAGTATGAATATTGGCATAAAATTCTGTAACATTATTTTTTAAGCTATCAATAAGTGTTTGCCTTACATCTAATGCTTTTGCTTCCAGTGATGCGCCTGTTGCTACAATTGTAAAAGGTAAAATAACGCTGCCGTTATTCACAGCATTACCCACATGGATATGAGCAGCTTTGATAGTATCGCCGTAAGAAAAATTGCTTAAGGTAGTTGTTAAAGTTATACTGTTATCTGAAAGTATTTTTAATGCGGCTACTGAAGTTTCCATACGGTTATTTGCAGAGATCTCGTTAGCGGCACTCATTTTTATGCTGTATTCTTTTACAACAGTAGGTGCAGACATTGTTTCATTTTTTTTGCACGAAGCAAATAGTAAGATTGCCGAAATAGCAAAAGCAATATTTTTTAATTGGAGATTCATTTTTTTTGAATTTTTATGAAGTACAAACATAACTAACATTTGTTAGTATACAAATAAACAGCCTGATTATTTTTTTATTTAAATTTTAGTTTTTAATAATCTGTACATTTTAAAAAGAATCAGCTACATAAAAAGGATGATGGGCTGTAAAAAGTTCAGGTTTAACTTATTATATACCAAACAACTATAAAATAATTAAAAAAAATATGTGAGATATAATTAAAAGTTACAGTTTTAAAATTGGGAAAGAATGGCAGGTAATTTTTTGAATATCAAATTACTCATTTGTTGCTATTTATTACAAGAACTTTAATCATTATTATTAATTAAACCTTCCAAAGCCTTCGGTTTTTCTATACAAAGTCTTAAAGAAATTATCAATTTCAGTGTTAAATTTTTCTCTGTAAAAAATTGGAGTTGAGTGTCCTGAGTTTGGCAATATCCATAAATATGAATTAGAAATAGACTTTGCAATAAGCATTGTGTGCTCGGGTAATATTACATCATGGTCACCACCAATTACAAGAGTTGGGCATTTTATTTTTTGTAACTGTTTAGTAGTTATATGCGGCTCAAAGGCTAATAAACGTGTAAGTTTAATGCTGCCAATATTATTTGGCGAAGCAGGTAATTTTTTTAGGGAGTCATAATAATTTTTTGCCCAATTGTAAATAAAAGGATCAACCGCAGTAGCTTCAGGCCATAGATTAGCACCGGTTACAGCTAATTTTTTTACTTTGTCAGGGTGGCGAATGGCAAGCAGTAAACCATTTATGCCGCCATCGCTCCAGCCAATTATATAACAATTGTTTAGATGCAGTGTATCAAGCAAAGCATTAAGATCATCAGTCATCATTTCATAACTAAGCGAGTCCCCTTTATCAACGGATTTACCCTGTGCTCTGCTGTCAGCTAATATTACTTTATAGTTTTTAGCAAAATAAGGTATCTGATAAATAAAGTTATTAATAGAACCTCCGTTACCATGAATAATAAGTAAAGGCTCGCCTTCGCCATAGGTTTCATAATACAGATTTATACCTCTTGTTTTTATAAACTTTCCTACAACTTTGTTTCGGCCATATATTGTTGTATCCATTGGAGAAACGGTATTAGATTGGGCCAGACAGACATTTGCAAATGATGTTACTGAAATAATAAGTAACAATGATTTTAAAATTTTCATGATGTTTATTTAGTGTTGGTATAAAAGAAATTAATTATTGAATGTTTTACTTTCTAAGAACAGGATTTGCAATCTTTTTCTTGCAAAAAAAGCGTTGTTTGATATTAATCCAAAAGCTAACATAGCTAAATGTTGTAACCAAATCTAGTCCTTTTTTTATCGCAAACGAAAAAGGAAGTAAGTAAAGAAACACCAGGATTTTATCAGTAGAACAGCTGAGAAAATAAAAATTACAAAAGCATAAGTACTTGATGAATTATAAAAATTAAGTAAATAGTTTTCCTTTAAAATAATTCATACAATAAAGTTATTTCAGTTTTTGAAAGCGTTTAAAAAACCGTAACACTTTCCGATAAATAAAAGAGGTTTGCCTCATTGTATAAGATATCTCATAGGTTATTAAAGGCTCATCAATAGCCTAACTATTGGTAAACTTCCCTATAACTTCCTTATAACTTCCCTAAAAGGTGGAGTTGATTTTAAATTTTGAATAGCACTAAAAAATTTTACTATATTTAATGGGTATTGTGGATGGTAAATCTGTTCCTAAAATACTTTTTGAAAACACTTTAGTTTTCTACTTAAAAAAGGAGTGAGCAAATAAACCAGATTATTGTTTACATGACAGCGTTACGATTTATAAATTTTAATGATTATTGCATCTATTTAAAAACCGGAAGTCATTTGTAGGTATTTTAAAATTTTATCTTCGGTGCGTATAGAGTAAAAAAATAAATCGTTTAAATCATATGGGTGATTGTGATAAACAAAACTATTATGAATATAGCCTAAATTTCATTTCCTATTTCAACGTTTCTGCAATTAATCCTTTTCTTAAAAAACAGACAAAATATAGTAAAGTTGTGCTTTATAGAAATTAAAAATCATTTTTTCTCCTGACACAATTCCACCAAGACCCCATTCGTTTCTTTTGGGTGTAAAAAACAAACAAGTTTGTTATCGGCGCCATGTTTTGGTGTTTCGTTGAGAAGCACAAAACCTTCAGATTGCAGGCGTTTCATTTCAGCAACTATATCAGTAACCTCAAAAGCAATATGGTGTATTCCTTCGCCCTTGCGATCAATAAATTTGGCAATCACACCATCGGGGTTGGCACTTTCGAGGAGTTCTATTTTTGTCTGTCCCGTTTCAAAAAATGCAGTGATAACCTGTTCCGTTTCTACAGTTTCTGTCTTGTAACACTGACTATTAAGCAGTTTTTCAAACAGCGGAACAGATATTGATAACTTCTTAACAGCGATTCCGATATGTTCTGTTTGTAACATGGTTTATTATTTCTTTAATGGTAACGCTAAAGTAGAACGTTTGTAGTAAATTTGTATATAAATTAAAAATAAAAAAAATGTTGAAATTACCGATATACTTAGATAACAATTCCACCACGCCAATGGATCCAAGAGTGTTGGAAGCAATGACTCCTTACTTTTTAGAAGATTATGGCAATGCAGCAAGCCGCAATCATCCTTTTGGGTGGAAAGCGGAAGAAGCAGTAGATTATGCAAGAGAGCAGGTTGCAAAATTGATAGGAGCCGACCCTAAAGAAATTATATTCACAAGTGGTGCCACTGAAGGTGACAACTTAGGCATAAAAGGCGTTTTTGAAATGTATGCTCAAAAAGGCAATCACATTATTACGGCAACTACCGAACATAAAGCGGTTTTGGACACTTGTAAACACCTTGAAAAATTAGGCGGAGAAGTTACTTATTTACAAGTAAGACCTGATGGAATGATAGATTTAAAAGAATTGGAAGCTGCTATTCGTCCGACTACTATTTTAATTTCTATCATGTGGGCAAACAATGAAATAGGGACAGTAATGCCGATAAGAGAAATAAGCGCTATCGCTAAAAAACATGGAATATTAGTGTTTACAGATGCTACACAGGCCGTTGGTAAAATACCGGTTGATGTGAACAAAGATGGTATTGATATTATGGCGTTTACAGCACATAAAATGTATGGACCAAAAGGTGTAGGTGCATTGTATGTCCGCAGAAAGAACCCGCGTGTAAAAGTTACAGCGCAGATGGATGGTGGTGGACACGAACGTGGTATGCGTTCAGGTACATTGAATGTACCGGGCATTGTTGGTATGGGCAAAGCCTGCGAATTGTGTATGCTGGATATGGAGGCAGATACAAAACGCATCAGTAAAATGAGGGATAAATTAGAAACAGCTTTAATGTTGTTGGAAGAAGCGTACATAAATGGTAGTATAGAACATCGTTTGCCGCATGTTACCAATATTTCTTTTAAGCATGTTGAAGGTGAAGGGTTGTTGATGGGGTTTAACAAAAACATTGCTTTAAGTTCAGGATCTGCATGTACTTCTGCATCTTTAGAACCTTCTTATGTTTTAAAAGCATTGGGTTTGGGCGATGATTTGGCACATAGTTCGCTTCGCTTTGGCTTGGGTAGATTTACAACGGATGAACAAATTGATTATACCGTCAAGGCAATAAGTGAGACAGTTATTAAGTTAAGAGAAATGAGTCCGCTGTGGGAAATGTACAAAGAAGGTATAGATTTAAACAGTATTGAATGGGCAGCACATTAAATAAATTACGAATTACGAATGTTGAATTACGAGCATTCGCCCTTTGTAGAAAATATAAAATAGGCAGCGAAACGAATGAACGTTGTTTTATTATTAAAACCGAAATTCGTAATTAAAAATTTTTAAACTAAAAAATATGTCATACTCAGAAAAATTAATAGACCATTATCAAAATCCTAAAAATGTAGGAACCCTTGATAAATCAGATAAAAGTGTTGGAACAGGTTTGGTGGGTGCACCGGAGTGTGGTGATGTTATGCGTTTGCAAATACAGGTAGATGATGCAACGGGAATTATTACTGATGCTAAATTTAAAACCTTTGGTTGCGGATCAGCAATTGCATCTTCTTCTCTAGCTACAGAATGGTTAAAAGGTAAAAGTGTTGATGAAGCACTTACAGTTGATAATATGGATTTTGTAGAGGAATTAAATTTACCTCCAGTTAAAATTCACTGTTCTGTTTTAGCAGAAGATGCTATTAAAGCAGCAATAAACGATTACCGTGTAAAAAATGGTAAGGAAGCGATAAAGTTTGAAGAGAGTTTGGTGCATTAAGATAATTTGATAATTAGCTAATGCGCTAATGTGCTAATTCTTTAAAAGCATTGCTTTTTTGTTGGCACGTTGGCATTATAACAAATCAGTAGATTATATGGTAGCAACAGAAAATGCAAACGCAATTTACATTTCCGACAAGGCAAAACAAAAGGTGCTTAACTTAATGGCAGAAAGCGGTGTGAAAGACGATGAAACTTACTTTCTTAGAGTAGGCGTGGTAGGTGGTGGTTGCAGTGGCCTAAGCTATAAAATGGATTTTGACAACGAAGTGAAACCAATGGACCAGGTTTTTGAAGATAAAGGAGTGAAGATTGTAACCGATTTAAAAAGTTTCCTTTATCTGGTAAATACAGAGCTCGAGTTCAGTGATGGCTTGAACGGAAAAGGTTTCTTCTTCAACAATCCAAATGCAAGTAGAAGCTGCGGGTGTGGCGAAAGCTTTGCCGTGTAATAATTATATAAATACGAAACTGAAAATAACAAAAAACCGCTCATATTATGAGCGGTTTTTTATTCACTGTTATACAAAAAAGCAGTGGATTTTAACCTTATGCTTTTTGATATAAGTTTATTTATCTGTTATGGCTGAGCAAAAGTATTTCTTGGTCCGCCAACAACAAATGTTGCATTCATGCGAGTTTTTTGACCTGCTGAAAACATGTACAAACAAGGATCATCAGAATAATCCATGTAATTCATCGTCATCATAATAGGAGTTCCTACACAGGTGCTTCTTATACCTTCCGGAGGGCAACCAAAATTTGCTCCGGTATGTAAAGGCGTATCATCAACAAAATCGTTACCACAGGTAGCATCACCCCAAATATGACGAAGATTAAACCAGTGACCAATTTCATGAGTTGCTATTCTACCCTTGTCGTATGGTACGAGGTTAGTAAGACCAAATGCATTGTATAAAATTACAACACCGTCTGTTGCAGGATTGCCGCCGGGAAACTGTGCATACCCTAAAATATTATTACCTAAATTACACGTCCACATATTTAATTTTGTCAGAGGACTTGTCGGAGCAATGCCTCCTCCTGCACTTTTTTTGACTCCATCATTTGTACTAAAGCTGGTTTTTTTTGTTAAAACTCTTATAACAGTATCTAAAATAAAACGAACATTTACATCACCTGCTTTTACACCAGTAAAATATTTGGGAACTTTATTAATATCCTTATTTGTGCCGCTGTAATCAGCATTTAATACATCAATCTGTGATTGAATCTGGCTTAATGAAATATTTTCAGCAACCTTATTGTAAACTACATTTACAACAACCGGAATTTGAATTACTCCATTACTAAGTAACCTGAAAGCGGAGGGATTTTTTGTAAACCTTGCTGTAAATTCCTCAATAGCTTCCATTTTTGTAGCTAAAGTCGGGTCTTCTTTTTACTGAGCTTCCAATACTTCCTGCGTTGCAAAACTCCGGTGCGCAATGGTTGATATAGTAGGAATTATTTCATCATTATTTGCGTCGTTTAAGGCAGTTTTTGTAAAACCAATACCAAAAACAATACAGCACGATAAGAGACCAAAGATTTTTTTCATTTAAAAACTTTTTGTATATGATTAAATTTCAATATATGAATTTAAATAGTTTATTTACTAAAGCCAATTTTTAATTCGCTGAATATTTTTTCGGGTATAAATAGAATGCAATGAAAAGGAAAATAATCGGGGTAATAAAAATCCCCTGCTTTAAAAAGTAGGGGAAGAGCAATTAGTGTTGATAACACTATTTAAACTGTTTTGATTGCTACGATTGCGTATCAAAAAAGCCAATGTTGTAATTTAAAAAGGAAAATAATTATCAGGTTATATCTCAAAGACCATTAGAGGACCCAATATGCTGCATGCATTTAATTAATTAGAATTTACAAATAACATTTAACAGGTTAAACAGTAAATTGCAGCAACTTATAAAGAGCTATGTACAGCATTTGCATTAAAGAATTAAACCGGTTCTTCAGTAACCTCACAGGATATATAGCCATAGTTCTTTTTTTACTTGTATGTGGAGTATTTCTGTTTCTGCTGCCTGACAGCAGTATTTTAAACAACAACTATGCTTCTCTATCCAGTTTTTTTGAAATTGCCCCATGGGTATTCATGTTTTTGATACCGGCAATAACGATGCATACGCTTTCAGAAGAATTTAAAACCGGCACATTTGAATTGCTTAAAACCAAACCATTAACATCATGGCAAATAATATTGGGCAAATATTCAGCTATATTAATAGTAATGCTTTTTGTTATAATACCAACGCTGCTGTATGTTTTTACAATTAAAGCACTGGCTACGCAGGCAGGGATAGATGCGGGAGGACTGGCGGGTAGTTATGTAGGATTGTTTTTATTGGCTGCGGTTTTTGCTGCGGTAAGCTTGTGTTGCAGCGGTTTTACAGGTAATACAGTAGTTGCTTTTTTAATAAGCAGTTTTTTTTGTCTCATTTTATATTTTGGTTTCAACGCATTAAGTAAACTACCTTTTTTTACAGGTGGAGCTGATTACTATATAGAAATGCTTGGTATAGATTTTCATTATCGCAGTATTAGCAGGGGAGTAATAGATTCCAGAGATGTAGTGTATTTTTTATCTGTTATTTTTCTCTCTTTATTGATAACCGTTAAAAAGATCAGCAATAAAAAATGATATTAAAAATTTTTAACAGCAGGTTTTGGTTGCCAATAATACTTATTATTTTACTGATAATAAACTGGTCTGCATGGCAATTTCATACAAGGGTAGATCTTACAAGTGAAAGGCGCTTTACACTTAGCAATGCTACAAAAAAGCTGCTTATAAAACTAGATGCCCCTGTTGTAATAGATGTATTTTTAAAAGGTAATTTTCGATCTGGCTTCAGGCAACTATCATCATCTACAAATGATATCCTGAAGGAATTTAAAGAAGTAGCAGGGAATAAAATACAGTATAATTTTATATCGCCGGATGAAATTATGCCAGGTACGCAGGTAAGGTTTGCAGATACTTTAACTGGCATGGGGCTTTTTCCTATCAACCTTACAAGTCAACTTAAAGAGGGACAACAGCAACAAAATGTTTATCCTTTTGCATTAATGCATTTTGAGGATAAAACCATGACTGTAGAATTATACAAGGGCAAAACGCCCCTTATGTCGTACACAGATATTAACAGTGCAGAAGCTTTGCTGGAATACAGGCTTGCAGCTGCCGTAGCCAAATTAACACAGAAGCAGAAACCTGTTGTTGGTTATGCAACCGGTAATGGCGAACCGGATATTGGCCGTTTTAACACGTACGATCTTGTTGAAAATGTATTAAAACAAGATTACAACCTTTATACTTTTAACCTTACTGCCTCAAAGTTTTTACCTGCGGAAATAAAAGTGCTGATTATCGTAAAACCTACAATGGCTTTTTCAGATCAAGAGAAATTAAAACTGGACCAATATGTAATGAATGGGGGTAAACTGTTGGTTTTTGCCGATAGGTTAAATGCGGAAATGGACAGTCTTCAGATTAAAAATGAAGTAACTGCTTTTGACCGGGATTTAAAATGGAATGATCTTTTTTTTAATTATGGGGTACGTATTAATGCAGATTTGCTTATGGATCTGCAATGTGATTACCTGCCTTTTGATGTAAATGGAAACGGACAATTTGAACTGCTGCCATGGAATTATTTTCCGGTGATGGAATCGAAAGGAACGCACCCAATTAACAAAGGTCTGGGTTTTGTGGCTGGCAGATTTGTAAATTCTTTAGATACTGTGGAGGCTGAAGGAATTACCAAAACTGTTTTGTTAAGTTCTTCTGCAAATGCAAGAACATTAGGATCCCCTGCAGTAATAAGTGGTGCTGAAAATGTAAATGCACCTGAAGATGGTAAATATAAAAAAAGCAATGTGCCTGTTGCAATTTTACTTGAAGGTAAATTCCGATCTATGTTTGCCAACAGACTTTCGAAGGAAATGGCAGATACATTCCAACAAAACGGAATTTCCTTTATGCCGCAAAGCATTTTAAACAATAAAATAATTATCGTGGGCGATGGCGATATAGTTTTAAACAGTGTTGTTAAAGGAAACCCTATACCAATGGGTATGAATGTATACACCTATGGAACGCAGGCACAGGTACCGTTTGCCAACAAGGACTTTTTACAAAACTGCCTTGATTACCTGATAAACGAAAACGGATTAAGCGATGCAAAAGCAAAAGATTATGTGGTAAGGTTATTGGACAATAAAAAAACAGATCAACAAAAATCGCTGTGGCAGATTATTAATATAGTGTTGCCTGTACTGGTTGTACTGCTTTTTGCTGTTGTTTTTCAATGGCTTCGCAAAAGAAAATTTTCAAAATAAATAATGGATAAACTGCAATTAATATATCTTGTTTTTGGTATAGTGGTAGTGGTGGCACTTATATTCGACCTCGGTCTGTTAAGTAAAAAAAATCAAAAAATAGGTTTAAAAACTGCACTGATTCAAACTTTTTTCTGGGTGGCATTATCACTGGCTTTTTGCGCTTTTATATGGTGGGAAGATGATGCGGGCAACGGTAAAAAAGATGCAATATCTTACATTTCTGCATACCTGCTGGAGTGGTCACTTTCTATAGATAATATTTTTGTTTTTATTATTATTTTTTCCTTTTTTAAGGTGAAGGAAACCAATTATTCCAGAGTTTTGCTTTTAGGAATTTTAATGGCAATTGTTTTTAGAATAATTTTTATTGCGCTGGGAAGTGAAATAGTAGCGAGGTTTGATTGGGTGATGTATATTTTTGGCGTTTTTCTGGTTTTTACGGGTCTAAAAATGTTCAGCAGCGATGAGGAAGATGAGTTTAATCCTGAAACCAACTGGGCTTATAAACTCCTTACCAAATGGATGCGCACAACCAACGAAGAACCCAATGGGCGTTTTATTATTAAGAAAGACGGTAAAACATTTTTTACCACGCTAGCCATGGTAGTTGTAATGCTTGGGTTAATTGATATTGTTTTTGCTGTAGATTCTATACCGGCAGTATTTTCAGTAATACCTGATCCGGCAAAAAAAATGTTGATTTATTCATCTAATATATTTGCGGTGTTAGGTTTAAGAAGTCTCTTCTTTTTATTGCGTGGAGCTGCCAGTAAATTTGATTACTTACAGGAAGGTATAGCCATTGTGCTGCTGTTTATTGGGGTAAAAATGTTGTTGCCTGTTCTAGGATTTGTAGGCGTAAACGAAAAATATTTGCATCTGCCTGAGTGGGCATCACTTGCTGTAATTGTAGTTTGTATTTCCGGCAGTATAGTTTATTCTGTATACAATAAAAAAGAAGGTTCACCGGTTGATTTTGTAGAGCAAGAGGAATCCATTAAATAATAATTTATACAAAATAACGTGAGCTATAAAATTCTCGAAATTGCCGGAATAGTAGGTGCAAACATTTTGCAAAAAGGTGAAGATATGCTTATAGAAAATCTGTTAACAGACAGCAGAAAATTACTTTTCTCAAGATCTTCTCTGTTTTTTGCACTAAATGGTACGGGTAGAAATGGTATTTCTTTCATAAACTCATTGTACGAAAAAGGAGTAAGAAATTTTGTGGTAGATGAAATTTTTTCAACGCATGAAATAGTTAAATATCCCCATGCATATTTTTTAAAGGTAAAGGATGTACTTACTGCCTTGCAGACTTTATCAGCTGTTCAGAGGCACCGATTTCAATATCCTGTAATTGGCATAACAGGAAGCAATGGGAAAACAATTGTGAAAGAATGGCTTACACAATTGTTGGAAGATGAATTTAATATTGTAAGGAATCTTAAAAGTTATAATTCACAAACAGGTGTGCCGCTAAGTGTTTGGAGAATGAATGAAGACCATACACTCGGCATTTTTGAATCAGGTATTTCGCAGCCCGGTGAAATGGAAAAGCTTCAAAAAATAATTGATCCCGAAATTGGTATTGTAACTTTTATTGGAGAAGCACATGCCCAGGGTTTTACATCTCTTCAGCAAAAAATAAAAGAAAAATTATTGCTTTTTAAAAGTACAAAGTTGCTGGTTTTTTGTAGTGATGATGAAGTGCTTTCTGAAGAAATTAAAATATTTGTTGCCAACACAAACCCTTCTCTGCAACTGTTTAGCTGGAGTAAAAAAAACGTGGCTGATTTACTGGTAAAAAAAACTGAAAGACGAGACAACAATACAGAAATATTATGCGAATACAAGAGTAACGAATTTTTATTTTCTATCCCCTTCACAGATAAAGCTTCTGTAAATAATGCCATTACCTGTTGTTCGGTTTTACTTGTTTTACATTTACCTTTTTCTATTATCATTGCAAAGATGCAGGCTTTGAAACCATTGGAAATGAGGCTTGAGCTAAAGCAGGGAAAAAATAACTGTTCTTTAATTAATGATAGTTACAGTTCAGATCTGCAATCTCTTGCTGTATCTCTTGATTTTTTGAATCAGCAAAACCAACAGGAAAAACGTACAGTTATTCTTAGTGATATTTTGCAAAGTGGGGAATCTGCAGCAATACTTTACAAAAAAGTTGCACAACTGCTGGTACAAAATAATGTATATCGCTTAATTGGTATTGGGCAGGCAATTTCTGAAAATGCAAATTTATTTTCTTCCATAAATGAAACTTTTTTTTACAGCGGTACAGAAACTTTTTTAAGTAATTTGCCCCTGCATATTTTTCAGCAGGAAATTATTTTATTAAAAGGCGCAAGGGTTTTTCAGTTTGAAAAAATAAGTAGGCTGCTGGAACAGAAATTTCATGAAACCCAGCTGGAAATTAACCTTAACGCCTTGCGCCACAACCTTGCAGTGTATAAAAAAATACTGCAGCCTGGTGTTAAAATGATGGCCATGGTAAAAGCGTTCAGTTATGGCAGCGGCAGTTTTGAAATTGCCAATGTATTGCAACATGCCGGTGTAGATTATCTGGCAGTTGCTTATTCAGATGAAGGTGTGGAATTAAAAACAGCAGGTATAAAAATACCTGTCATGGTTTTAAATACTGAAATCGCAGGTTTTGAAAATATTGTAAAATACAGATTGGAACCTGAGCTGTATTCTTTTAGTATTTTAAATGGGTTTATTAACTTTTTAAAAGACAAGAATGTAGAAAATTATCCTGTACATATTAAAATTGATACCGGCATGCACCGGCTTGGTTTCGAAGAAAAAGAAATAATGGATTTGTGTAGTGTTTTGAATGAAAACAATTGTCTCAAAGTTGTTTCTGTTTTCTCTCACCTTGCAGCAAGTGGTGCTGTTACTTTTGATGATTTTACAAATCAGCAAACGGTTTTATTCATTAAAACCGCAGATATAATTGAAAAAAGTATTGGCTATTCGTTTATAAGGCACATTGCCAATTCATCTGCGGTTTACCGCCATCCACATTTACAGATGAACATGATCAGGTTAGGAATTGGGATGTATGGAATAGATGGCACAGCTGCCGTTCAGCATAAACTACAAAATGTAACTACCCTAAAAACAACAATAGCCCAAATAAAGCATGTAAAAAAAGGTGAAAGTATTGGTTACAACAGGGCTGCAATTGCTGAAAAAGATTTAAAAATTGCAACAGTAAGAATTGGTTATGCTGATGGTTACCCACGTTTATTAAGTAACGGCAAAGGTAAAATGCTTGTAAATGGCAACAGTGCATCAGTAATTGGTAATATCTGTATGGATGTGACTATGCTGGATATTACTGATATGGAAGTTTTGGAAGGGGATGAAGTAATTGTGTTTGGGGAAGAACCTAATGTATCTGTCATTGCAGAATGGGCACAAACAATTTCTTATGAAATTCTTACCAACATTTCTCAAAGGGTGAAGCGGGTATATTTTGAAGAATAGCAATATTGCTGCATAATTTCATATTTATTTACAATTGTAATCCACCAGTCCTTTAATTTCTAATATCTATATTTGCGATCTTATATGAAAAAAATTCACTTAGTTCTAATTGTTCTTTTGGTACTTATTGCAGACCAAACTCTCAAAGTTTATGTAAAAACCTCCTTTCCACTAAATACATCAAGATCAATAGCAGGAAGCTGGTTTCAGTTATATTTTGTTGAAAACCCGGGCATGGCTTATGGTTGGAAATTCGGTGGTAATTGGGGTAAAATGGCGCTTACCATTTTTAGAATGGGTGCGGTGGTTTTTGGTACCTGGTACCTGGGCAGTATTATAAAAAAAGGTTACAGTAAGGGGTTTATTATTTGCGCATCTTTAATATATGCCGGTGCACTTGGTAACCTGATTGACAGTTGTTTTTATGGGTTAATATTTGACAAGGGAATGGTTTTTAATAAAGAAATAAATGACTATTTAAATTATGGCGGACTGGCAGTTTTTGCTACCAACGGATATGCTTCATTTTTACATGGCAATGTTGTAGATATGCTCTATTTCCCGGTTTTACGGGGTAGTTACCCAAGCTGGTTTCCATTTTTAGGAGGAGAATCGTTTGAGTTTTTCAGACCAATATTTAATATTGCGGATGCTTCGATCACTACAGGAGTAATAACTATATTTTTATTTCAAAAAAAAATGTTTAAACAGCAGCACGTTTTGGTGGAAAATCAAACTGTGGAAACAGTATCATTAACAGACGATCAATCTCATATTTCATAAAAGTTTGCAATAACTATTCTTCTTTTAAATCATTTAATAATGCTATTGTAGCCAAATTGTTAATTAAGCACTGGCTACTTCTCTTTGGATACTATTAGTTTGTTTTTACAGTTGCCACCTGACCAAACTTTATAAAACAGGTGTTTCAAACCTCTATACTTTATTTAATATTGATTTTATACTTTAAACCCTAGTATTTACGTTAGTCATAAAATTTGTATTAAAAATTATTTTAAGAAAAAATTGGCAATCCGGCGAAATCGTTAGCCGTAAAATCTTTTGTTGATTGCATAACTTTAGCTATCTAAGCAGTCTTAAACAAAATCTTTTATAAAAATCTTATTATGAAATACTTCCGTCTGTTTTTTTTATTAATTGCTGTTTCTTTTTTAATTTCCTCGTGCCAGAAAGAATTAAGCTATGAAGCGGGTCTTGGAAAGGGAACTTTAATGAAAGATGCAGCAGGTGAATGTTTGCCTTTTAATGTTAATGGGAGCTACAATAAAGATTCTTTATTAAAGCCCACAATTAATTATGTTGACATACAGGTTAGTGTTTCAGAACCGGGTAGCTACTTCATAAAAACAGATTCAATAAACGGATATTCATTTTATGCAGCAGGTGTTTTTACTGTGCAGGGTTTAAATACTGTACGCTTAATTGGCTCAGGGAAGCCACTGGCTGCAGGTTCCAATATGTTTACTGTAAAGTTTGATACAAGTGTATGTCAGTTTAATGTGACTGTAACAGGTGCCGGCGGTGGAGGTGGCGGTTCTAATATGTTTACTTTTGAATGTCCAGCTAATCCTACTTTTTTCGGTAATTACCAAGCGGGAACTCCAACAGCCGGAGATTCGGTTAAAATAAATGTTACCTCTTCTTCAGGTGGTTCATATTCAATTACAACTACAACTTCAAACGGTGTAACATTTGCGGGTAGTGGCGTATTACCTGCTTCTTCAAATTTGCAAAGTTTAACTTTATTTGCAACAGGTACCCCAACTGCTGGAGGGAATTTTACTTATACATTAACAAGCAGTAGCACAACCTCAACCTGTACATTTATCCAATCATATGGTGGTTCTGCAGTGGTATCAACAGATTCAATTGTGGCTACTATTGATGGCGTTTTAAAAACATTTAAAATAAGAGATTCGGCACGGTTAGATAATACTACTCTTGCAGGCTATGCTGGTATTGCAATTTATGGTGAAAGTAATTTTACCGGAGATGAGAAGTTTGGATTAGCTGTTGCAAAATCGGGCACAACTTTAAGTACTGGAACTTATACAGTAAATCAGTTTCCGCTAGCATTTGTCGGTGCATCTTACAAGAATCCCGTAGGAAATTATATTGCTAAATCCGATACCAATATTCCCCCCGCACAACAAACCCCTGGCTTCAGCATTACCATAAGCAGCATTACCTCCACTAGAGTTACAGGCTTATTTAGCGGTCGAGTTTTAGATAACGGTGGAATGGGACCAGGGTTTAAAACAGTTGCAAATGGTATATTCAGTGTAACTATTTATCCATAATTTTTTTAAAATTTATTTGTAAAGGTTTTATCTACACGATAAAACTTTTTTTTATGTTCAATTTTTTTATTCTTTCAAACTTATTAATTTCAAGCAAAAAAGCTTAAAAAAAATGGATATGGTTGATTCGTCATTATAAGTTTTTTGAAATTAAAAAATCCCAAATAGGATGAATTAGATGAGAAAAATGAGTTACGTCTTTTAAAAAAATCGTGTTTAAGAGGATGAAAATATTAGCTAAAAGATAGCTTTTAACAAGAAGCCACCGCTGAAAAATAATTCAACAGAGGCAATTTGTCGTTCTGTCTTGTACAATTTTCGAATTTATCTTTAATGGATTTACAACTGTTTGCAAATATTCTTGCTTAATACAAGGCACTTCTGTTAAGTGCAATAAACACTCGCATTTAAAAACTACAAAAATCAATTTGTAGACCATAAAAGTAGATTTTGTAACTTGAAAAAATGGGAAGAAAAGCGAGCATATAAGATAAGCCTGATTTACTTAGATGTTTGCTTTGCGAGTTCAGGTATGATGAAATAGAATGCATAGCCGAATACCTTAAAATGACTGCACAAGAAATTGAAAGAGGCAATCCAAAGGAATGGACTAAAATGATCCGTTTTACGGTGAAGCTAAAGTTATCAATGCGCTCAAAAAAGAAATTAAATTTCTGCCGATTATGCCATCTGATATGTAAGCGTTTATTTTCCACTACACAAGGGAGAACTTTCATGCTATTGGTGAAAATTTCAAGACTAGGCCATTAGTCCTAAAAAGAAAATTGAAAAGTGTGAAAAAACTAATAATTAGCGATTCCAAACTAATTGATTTGGTAGATAACCTCGCCCTTGAGGTCACGGGTCTCAAAAAAACCACAATAAAAATACGCGAATCTATTGCCTTTAAAATTTGCACATTTTCTCGATGTTTTTATACATAACTTCATTTTGGTATGGAGCAAAAAAACTTGTAAAAATTCTTTTTGGAGTGTTTTTTATCCGTTTTATAATAAAAGGTACCCTCTTTAATTTCTTGCCTTTTTATTCTCTGCAATGTCATTCAGCAGGCAATGAAATGCCCAGTATCGATGACTTTTCTTCAATAAGCTACTCTCAATAAAATAAATTCTATAACAAGCACACACACATAAAAGCCGCCTCAATTTTTTATGAGGCGGCTTTTCGCAAATATTACCTGCAAAATTCGTATTTATTTTTCCTGTAATATAACTATGTTATAGGTTTTGTTGCCTGTAATAATCCTGAGGGTATACATTCCCTTTGCCAAAGTAGCATTCAGTTTCATGTTTTTCTTAAGATAGCCCTGCAGCATACTCGCTGTTTCTGTTTGTAGCACCTGTCCAGTTAAATCAATAACCTGAATATTGATAATACTATTGTCTTTTTCCGCTAACTGCATTTCCAGCATAAACTGACCTAGCGAAGGATTTGGATAAACCCTTAACCCTGGTTCAATCAACTTTTCATCTGCTGTTTTAGTTTGTGCCACACTGCCCAGTGCATTTATTATACCCGTTTTAAAGCTTGCGGTATTTGAGTAATTTGTCCAGTTGTTACCACATTTAGCCCTAATCTGCCACAGGTAGTTCTGATTGCTAAGTAAACCAATGAGCATAACAGAACGCTGATTGCCAGTAGGAAATAGATCCACCCATTTAGAACCAAGTTTGGTAGTTTTATATTCTACCTGCCATTGATCAGGATTAGGTATAGCAATCCAGTTTAATTGCACACTATTGGAGGTGATATTTGTCGTTTGCAAATTGTTTGTATTCGGGCATGGAAAGCAAGTGATTTGTATAGCAGTAGAAGTATTGGAGCAAACACCGCCGGATGTAACAGTTCTCTTGTACCAGGTAGTTTGGGATAGAGAAGCCGGTGAATAGTTTTGCCCATTACTGGTTCCTGAAGCTGTTGTAAAACCTGTAGTGCCGCTGATTGTGCTGCTTTGCCATAAATATGTGTAAGAACTACTTCCGCCTGTAGGCAATGTTCCCGTTAACGCTGAAGGTGTTGAGCCTGTACCAATAGATTGTGCTGAACTAAGGGTATTATTCATAATAACCGGATACACTGTTATCTGTATAGCATCAGAAGTATTGGTGCACCCACCTGATGAAACTGTCCTCCTGTAATAAGTAGTTTGTGTTAATGACCCCGGAGTATAATTCTGTCCATTGCTGATGCCTGCTGCAGGTGCAAATGTTGCATTATCAGTGCTGCTTTCCCATAAATATGTGTAAGAAGAATTATTACCACCCGTTGGCAGAGTTCCTGTTAACGCTACAGGTGTTGAGCCACTGCAAATTGTTTGGGGTGGGCTAACCGTATTATTTGTAATAACGGGATTCACTGTTATATTGAAACTAATAGAATTCCCCACACAGCTTCCATAAGAAGGTGTTACCGTAATGGTAGCAGTAAGGGGTGTAGTAAGGTTGTTCACTGCAACAAACGAATTAATGTCACCCACCCCTGAAGCTGGTAGCCCGATTGAAGAATTATTGTTTGTCCAATTGAACACTGTTCCTGCTGCCGGAAGCCCTGAGAAATTGACCGTCGTCGTCTGTGTCCCCGTGCAAAGCGCTTGGTTTGCAGGTTTATATACTATTACATTCGCTGATATTAATGTCCCACTCACTGTACTTGTCAAAGCCTCTCCTCCGGAATTGATGCCGGATAATGGGAAATACAAAGAATTCGATATTTTTTGTGCCCCGTTAACAACAAAGGAACCACCCCCGCCACCGGCACCATAGCCGGATGCACTGCCACCTCCACCACCTGAATAACCACCTCCGCCACCACCGGCTATATGACTACCACCACCACCACCAAAACCAAAACCACCATCTGCTCCGTTACCAAAAAATGAACCGCCATTACCGCCTGTTGACCCACCGGCTTGTCCAGCAACTACAGGTAAACTGCCTCCATCACCA